>Ga0105247_10000065_pt1 | contig 122503 bp, 108 predicted proteins | sample KBSS24metaG_FD_81519 | JGI IMG/M metagenome (GOLD analysis project Ga0105247, IMG submission 81519) | Switchgrass rhizosphere microbial communities from Kellogg Biological Station, Michigan, USA - KBS S2-4 metaG | ecosystem: Host-associated > Plants > Roots > Rhizosphere > Soil | place... | reverse complement strand
GACCCCGAAAACGCCCCGGCGCCAACGCGCCAGTAGACAACACCAAAGCCACCCAGTAGACCTACACCTGAGGCCCACCGGTGGCGGAATTACCTGACAGACACCCCGGCGGAATTACCTGACAGACACCCCGGCGGAATTACCTGACGGTCGACACTCTGACTGCGATTATCGGATTTGTCTCACACTGGCTGCACCGTAGTTCGTCTCACGAAACGCTGCGTTTCCTACCGTAGGGATCGCCGAAAGGCACGACATGACCAGGCGTTTTGGGGTACTCGCGCTGAGATGCAATCGACAGTGAGAAAGTGAAATCGATTGTGCGACACTACAGTCGGGCCGATGCGCCGCCGCTGCAGGTTCTCACGTTCGGCTGTATCGCCCGGCATCGCTGACCTCGACGTTTCGTACTGTCTCACCAGGCTGCACCCTGTGTCTACTGGTAACCGGTGTAATTCACCGTGATGACGAGCGTGGGATTTTGGTTGTCGTCGGGTTCGAGGCTGTAGCTGGCGATCCACCCGACGGAGTGATTGCCTCCATCGAAGACGACGGTGGTGGGGTTGGGTTGCAGACTTCCGGAGTAATCGCCGTTGGTGGCGTATCCCTCGATATAGCCATCGCTGTGCCAGACGCTATCGAGTGTGATGACTACTTTGCCTTGCCCGCCCGGCGGTTTCGGAACATCAACTGACACGCTGGCACCCGATTTGCTGACCTGTCTGGTCCGATCCCATTGGGGAGTGACTGTCCAGGTGGCGGATTTCAGTGCAAGGACCTGAGACTTCAGCACCGTCGGGGTGAGGTTCAATTGCAGCCGCCCTGTTGTGGGCGTGCCGCCACCCCCTCCGGACGGGTTCGATGGTCCATCGTGGACCCCTGGCGACACGGCGCCACCCACGCTTAGCCATCCAGACTGGGGCGTGTTGTCTTCAGCTCTTATTGCCTGATGGTAGAGGTGATTGGCGCCGGCTCCCGCGCCTGGGACGAAGATATGCACAAGCCGTGGTGAGCCACCCGGAATACCCGGCGGGTCATCTACCGAAGGGAACATCACTGCGGCGGGGTCGCCCCAGGCGTTCCCACCCAGGGGCTCCCAGTCCCTCCAGTTTGGCGACGAACGCCCGATAAGTGTTTTCCGCCAAATCGCACCCTCTGTGCCCGTCGCGTACACGTATAGATTTGCGGGATCCGCGGGGACGGCGGCCGGCGCCGAGGTGAGGTTGCCGCCAAGATCTGTCCAGTCGTACTGACTTGGGTTCCAGATCCCTGCCCATCTCTTCGTGTAGAGATGGTGGTTGTTGTATCCCACAACGAACAGATCGAACGTATATGGCGTATGCGACACAATGCGGGGCGCGAAGCTTGTGTCGCAGCTGCCACCGAGGGGCTCCCATCCGGTCCGGCTGGGCAACCACTGCGTGCCATCCCATGCCTTGTGGAAAAGGCCTCCGTCGGAGCCGATTACGACGATATCCAATCGGTTGGGGCCCCAGCAGCACACGGCCGGGGCCGATCGGCAAATGCCACCGAGGTTTTCCCATTCGGTCCGGCTGGGCAACCACTGCGCGCCGTCCCAGGCCTTGTGCAAAAGGTTGTCATTGGGGCCGATTGCGAAGATGTCGAGTCGGTTCGGGCCCCAGGAAACGATGACCGGAGGTACCCTCGTCGCGGTCCCACCGAGGGCCTCCCATTCGGTCGGTCCTGGTGACCAGTTTTTGCCGTCCCAGTATTTGTGGTAAATGCCGTAGGTGTTTCGGTCGGCATTGATGCTGCCGACCACCACGTCGAGGCGGTCGGGTCCCCAACTTACTGCGCTTGGGGTTCCCCACACATCGCCGCCGAGGTCGTCCCAGCCGTCGAGGCTCGGATGCCACTCGTACCGCTGCACGATGGTGGCCGGAAATAAGGCGCCTCCTGGGAGGGCCTCCGTTGTCCACCTATTGGACTTGTGGTATAGCCGGTTCAGTGGGCCCCGGACGAAGACGTCGAGCACTGGGCCAGGTGCGATCTTGCTAACACTGCTGACGACCGACGCCGTGCCGTCCATTCTCAAGCTGCCATCTCGAAAGACCGGCAACTTCTATGTGGCCGGTCGAGCGGGATGGGCGCGGACAGCGCGATTCGTGGTGTTGGCATGTCGATGCTCTCGCCTTCTGAAATGCAACGGATCTAAGGAGGTCAGAAGCGGGATGCCGATGCGCCATCCTAGGGCGAACGCTACCTGTCGGGACGTAGCTCGAACTAAGTAGTTCACTACCTAATTCGTGCTGGGACCACATCCGCGGCGGTCACCTCACCGGCGTCCGGCGGCCCGGAGAGAATGTGAAACCGATGGCTGCCGCGCATCCCATCCGGCGACGTCTCCAGTTCGTTGCACAAGTGCGCAGCGTTGGTGCAGCCGAGCTTAAGAAAGTGCAATCAAACTTGAGAACCTACAGAAGAAGAAGAAATTATCTATTATTAGAATTAAAAATAGGAAGAATAAAATAGTCAACAAGGCAGCAGGATTATTATAGTTATACAAGGAGGAAATAATAATATAATAATTGTAGCTTCTCACCTTCGGTGACATCTGCGGCGTTCGCTGACCTCTGACCTTCCTACTTGTCTCACGGCGATTCGGGCGGGGTTTGTCTCACGAACCGCTTCATTTCCCATAACACCGTGCTTCGCAAAACTCCCGACGCCCGATCGGATGACACCGTCTGCGGCATCTAGTCAGATCCATGAGGCGACGTCCTCGCTCAGACCTGTGACGCTGGGCTGGAGCTTGAGCTTGAGCGCAACGCAGCTCGCCGCGGAGATCAGTCTGAACGATGCGTGCGCACTACGGGATGATCGCCAACAGCAAGCGCACCAGCTCGGCTTGCCGGTGCGTGTCGGTCTTGTTGAAGATGTGATGGAGGTGAGTCTTGACGGTGGCCATCGATAACGTCAGATCAGCCGAGATCGGTTTCAAGCCGTCACCGCACAGCACCCGCAGCGCCACATCTGCTTCGGCGTTGGTCAGGCCAAAGAGCCGTTGTATCAACATCTTTGGCGGTTCGGGTTCCTGCTCCGGGTCGATGATCATCAGCAGAGCCCTCGCCGCCGACGGGTCCTTGGCGGCTGTGAGCGGCAGCACGTGAATGACGTACGGACGTTTCCCCGGTGGGCGGCTACAGGCGAACGAATCGCCACTGCGAGAACCGTTGTGCGGCTCGACACAAGCACGCGTGATACTGACCTGCAACTCAGTGTTGGTCGACACGCGGGTCGCCTCCACCCTCCCGGAGCGGATGCAGAGCCCGTCGCCGGACGTCAGTATTCGCTCGGCTGCGGAGTTTAGGTGCACGACACCACATCCCGACCCGACGATGACGATGCCGTGTCGGATGGCGTCGATCACCCCGGTGATGTCCCCCACGCCGTTGCCCAACTGCTCAAGATGCTCCTGAGTCCGCAGCGCTTGTTCCATGTGAGGAACCAGCGCGCCCATGACCTTCACGCGCTCGGCGGTATCGAATGATTCGCGGCCTTTCGGCGCTGGGGCGATAAAGCTGGTGGGTGTCGTGCCCACGGTCAGTCGCATGAATAATCCGTCGGTCAGCTCGAACGGGCGCATGAAATCGGTCTCGAACTCTGAATGGGTCTTGAGCGCAATGAGCGCCTGGCCGCCGTGGATCAGACCGGCGGGGCTCTTCTCGACGGCACCGAGTACGTAGTCGATCGTGTGGAAGTACTCAATGTAAGACTTGCTCACCTCCGAAGGGACGGTGGCGCTCATCATGGAGCGGTTTGTTCCGGCACCGATATAGATTGCGCAGCCGGTTGCGTCAAGGATGTGACTGATGCCGGCCAGAGCCACCGCCCAGTTCTCTGGACTGGTCGCCGATACGTAGATCTCGCCAACGACGCGTGAGAACTCATCGATTGTGACCATTACCGGCTCTTGTCGTCCGCTGCCTCCACCATGACACCCGCCCGCCCCTGTGAGGTTGTTAGGGACTTTAGTCCAATATCAACCGTTCGGTTGATGCTCCGACCCGTCTAGCAGTGGATTTTTGACGGCATGGTCGACGCAATGCCATACAGCCTCACGCGGGCAGGTCGGGCGCTGGCATACGGCCCGGCTGTAACCCTGTCGTTCACGGAAATCCCTCGGGGACTTCGCAAGCTATGAAGCAGACGGACTAGTTCAAGAAGATGGGGGATTCGTAATGCTCAGATTGACGCAATCGCGGGGATACGTCGGTTTGTGTTCGGCCGCAGTTTGCTTGTTAGCGATCGCGTCGACGTCGGTACCGCCCGCGGGTGCCGTCCAGGACGGAAACGAAATCGGTTGGGAAGAACAGCATGCCCTCGGCCTGGTATCCCTTGCCAGTACCGCTGGGGGATGTTCGGGAGTTTTGCTCGCCAACGACTGGCTGCTCACGGCCGGGCACTGCGTGTCCGTGGATCGAACCAACCCGGCGGGAGTCACTGCAACCATGGCCGCGGAGGGTCCAGGCACCCTGCCCTCATCGTCGCCGGGGGACGCAATTTATCTCTTCGCCGGCTTCGCCGACGAAGTCGGGCCGGACCTAGCGCTCCTTCATCTCGCGTCGCCGGTACGTGTCCGTGGATCGATCAGCGGATATCCAGGCCCCACATTCTGGAACGGCACAATGACCGACCTCGCCACAGGAACAAGAACGGTCTCTCTGTACGGCCGAGGAGGCGTGCGGTTTTCCGCATGTCCGGTCGTGGGGCCTCCACCAGTTCCCCCACTGACGGTCGGTGGCGGCACATACCGGTCAGGCACAGCGCAGATCGACGGAGTCGGGTTGGAACCCAATGCGACACCAGGCAATGTCCTCAAACCTGGAGCGGCTTTCACGAAACAAGACGGCGGTCGCTACTACACGCTGTCACCAAAGCCCAACCTCCTGATTCCGGGCGACAGTGGCGGCGGCGAATTCATCTTCAACCCGCCCGACAAGAAGCCTTATCTAGTCGGAATCAACGACGCGGGCGACTGCGTGAACTCCAGCGCAACAATCGGTTTCGTCCCACGCGCAACAGTCTCCTACGCCGTTGCCATGCCAGCCCTTCGGGAGTGGATTCATGCCGTGCTGTCCAGCAGCTGGGACGTGAAATCGAGTGCGTCCAACATCTGGGTAAGTCCCGCGGAAGTAAGCGGGACCCGCTGGCCGGTCGGCGATGTCAACAATGCGCGCTGGGCACAGTCGGCCCGCGCATCATCAGCCATGTGTTATGCACGGGGCTTTGCCGGGGGCCATTTTGACGGGCACCAGGGCAAGCTTGCTGATAGGCCCGGCAGCGGCATCGTGTGCTCCGGAGGCGACACGCGATGGTTCGACGTCACGCGCGCTCAATTCCCGAAACCGTGGGACTTCGCCGACGTGAACACTGTCAGCTGGGCACAAGCGAGCCGCGCGGCCGCCGGAATCTGCACCAGCCCCCCTGACGGGAGCCCCCCGTATGTGGGCGGGCAGTTCAACGGTCACATGCGAGGCGGCCAGTACGGCGTATTCTGCTACCGCTCGGCTCAGTTCTTCGATGCGAAAGACAACGAGGGCGCTTTCTCCAAGTGGAGCGTTGATACTGGACATCTCGATAGCGTCCCCTGGGCTCAGGCGGCGCGAGCCGCAACCGATTTCTGCCACTTCAAAGGGTTCGGGGGAGGCTTCATGACTGGCCACCATGTTCCTAATGCTTCGGGCATCGTCTGCCAGAGCTAGTACGCGCTGCTGTCAACGGCGGTCGAAAATTGACCCCTTTTCGACGCGTGGTCCTCAGATGGCCGAACTCCACACCGACACTCCGACAACAGCCGGACAAAGTCTCAATCGCGTGGCCAATTGGCCAGACAGTGGCCATCTCGATTGAGAATTGGCCATCAAAACTGAGAACCTACAACAACAAAAGAAGAATGTAGGTCCTCAGGTTCGGCTGCATTCTGCCGCTCCTCTGACCTGTGACGATTCGGCGTGTCTCACGGCGGCCGCATCGGCGTTTGTCTCACCAAGCGTTGCATTTCCTACAGACCAGCCGTCAACTCGCCGGGGCTACCTGGTCTTTTGCGATTCTCACGCTTGAGATGCAGTCGATCGCGATAAAATGAAATCGGTTGTGAGACACTACTAAAAAGAAGAAGATAACCATAAAGGCATCCGTCAGTGCGCCATGTTCGTAAAGCGCGACAGATGTAGTTGGTGCGCAACGGTTATCGTCTTCGTCGGACCGGCGCGATGCTTGGCGATGATCAGGTCTGCCTCGCCGCCACGGGGGTCGTCGCGTTCGAAGGCATCAGGCCGATGCAAGAGGATGACCATGTCGCTGTCCTGCTCGATTGCCCCCGACTCACGGAGGTCGGAGAGCATCGGGCGCTTGTCAGTCCTTTGTTCGGGACCGCGATTCAGCTGGCTCATCGCGACCACCGGGACGTTGATCTCCTTCGCCAATAGCTTGATCTGACGGGAGAACTCGGACACTTCCTGCTGCCGCGACTCGACCTTCTTGCCCGACGTCATCAGCTGGAGGTAGTCGACGACGATCAAGCGCAGATCGGACTTCTGGGCCAGCCGCCGAGCCTTCGCACGAATTTCCATCATGGTCAGGTTCGGAGAATCGTCGATGTAGAGCGGCGCCTCGCTGATCTCGCTCATGCGACGTGCCAGACGCGTCCAGTCGTCGTCGCTCATCCGGCCCGACCGCATGTCGGCGAGCTTGATCTTCGCCTCTGCGGACAGCAGGCGCATGACGATCTCGGACTTGCTCATCTCCAGCGAGAAGATGACGCTGGCCATCCGGTGCTTGATCGAGCACGACCGCAGAAAGTCCAGGCCGAGGGTCGAGTTGTGCGTCGGCACCATGCCTTCGCCTGCCAGGTACAGGTGCGACTCGTTGTCGACCTGCACGCACCGCACCGGAACGCTCTCGACGGGGCGCACCCACGCGACGTGAACGCCGAGTTCGAGCAGCGCCGTCCTGCGTCCGGCGCGAGCGGGCAGCGTGGCGGGGATGAGTCTGTCTGCACCGCAACGCAATTCGGCAGTCGTTCGGATGCCCGACTCCGTGGGCCACTGATGGTCGGCATCGGCGATGATGAGCGTCCCGTCGGAGAACTCGACCTCGAAGCAGGGTCGGCCCACCATGACGTCGGTGGCAGCGACGACACGCGTCGGTAGCCCGTCCGCGCCGACTAGGCAATCCCCGACCTTGGCCTCCCCCATCGTGGTCCAGCCCGTTGGCGTCGGAAGGGGCGTGTCGGTCTCTAGTGCCTTTCCGACGCCGGGCCTGGCCGCCACCACGATCATCTGTCCGGGGTGCAGCCCGTTGGTCACCTCGTCGAGTTCGGTGAAGCCCGTCGGCACGCCGCGCGCGATGCCACCCTGAGACGCGATCGCGTCGATTTCGTCCATCGTCGGCTGCAGCAGCTGCTCGAGGACGACGTAGTCCTCCGACGTGCTGCGGCCCTCGGTCACGTCGTAGATCTCCGCCTGCGCGCGGTCCACCACGTCGGCCACGTCGGCCCCGTCGGCGCCCGCATACCCGTACTGCACGACGCGGGTGCCCGCCTCGACTAGGCGGCGCAGTAATGCCTTCTCGGCGACGATTCCCGCGTAGTAGCCCGCATTGGCCGCAGTGGGCACGGTCGAGATCAGCGTGTGCAGATACGGCGCACCACCGACGCGCTTGAGCAGGCCCCTGCGGTCCAGCTCGGCGGACACGGTCACCGCGTCGGCGGGTTCACCGCGCCCGTAGAGGTCGAGGATCGCGTCGTAGACGTTCTGGTGCGCGGGCCGGTAGAAGTCCCCGGGCCGCAACCGCTCCAGCACGTCGGCGATCGCGTCCTTGCTCAACAGCATGCCGCCCAGCACCGACTGCTCTGCCACCATGTCCTGCGGCGGTTGACGGCCATAGTCTTCGCTTGGCTGCGCGGGACCGGCGTCGGAATGGCCGAGATCGTCAACTACCGCCACGGACTAACCCACCTCCCCTGATGCCCAAGTCGAACGTGTATTCGACACAGACCGTAAGTCAGACCACCGACACATCTCGCGTCATCGGTACCGACGGCTCACGGTAGACGTTGCTGGATGCACTGCAAACCGATCCTGTTAGCGGACTCGTGGATGGCGTGTGGATAGCTTCGGCCAGCCATGTTGACTCGTTGGGGACAACCTGTGGAGTAACTACGCCGTTTTCCACATCCCTGCAGATGAGGGCGTCACGGATGCGTCGCCTAGTTGTGGATGTTAATTGGTGCGGCGTGTCGTCCCGGGTTGCCGCCTCGGGCGTGTTGTGTTGCGGGCAAGGGCCTCGCAGGTTAACAACTCGTTAGCTGGACTGCACAAAGGCCGCGGGAGAAAGTTCGCCAGAAAACACAGCAACGCCCGGGCCGAAGGTGTATGTCCTTCGACCCGGGCGTATTGACGCTGGAGTAACTACTCGGCGACGACGCTTAGGGCTACCGACACGTTGACGTCGGGGTGCAGGCGCACGGTAATCGGGTGGTTACCGATGGCCTTGATGTGCGCCTTGGGCAGTTCGACGGTCCGCTTGTCCAGATTCGGACCGCCCGCCTTCTTGATGGCTGCGACGACGTCGGCTGCGCTGACGGAACCGAACAGCTTGCCCTTGTCGGAAGCGGTCCGCGCGGCCAACGTCACGGGCCCAAGCGCCTCGAGCTCGGCCTTGAGCTCGTTGGCATGGTCGAGGTCGCGGACGCTCTTGACGTCGCGAGCGCGACGGATCTCGTCGGCCTGGCGCTCGGCGCCACGCGTCGCCACGATGGCGAGGCCACGGGGCAGCAAGAAGTTGCGTCCGTAGCCGTCCTTGACCTCTACGGTGTCTCCTGCGGTGCCGAGGTGGTCGACCTCTGCGGTGAGAATCAGCTTCATCTTGGTTCTCCGATCTACCGCGTCGCCGAGCTGAACGGGAGCAACGCGACCTCGCGGGCGTTCTTGACCGCGATCGCGATGTCACGCTGGTGCTGCACGCAGTTACCGGTCACCCGGCGGGCGCGGATCTTGCCTCGCTCGCTGATGTAGGTGCGCAGCAGCGCCGTGTCCTTGTAGTCGATGGTCTGCCCCTTCTTGGAGCAGAACACACACTTGCGGGTCTTGATCGGCTTCTCGGGTGCCGGACGCCGCTTGGGGGCCTTGGCCATTGTCTATCTCTTCCTGGTTTCGCTAAATCTTCGCTAAATGGGTTGTCAGAAGGGCGGTTCGTCGTCGGCGCCGCTGAACGAGCCGGATGCCGGCGCACTGCCCCATGGATCGTCCTTGGGCTCGGAACTGCGCTGAGCACCGCCACCGCCACCGCCACCGAAGCCGCCGCCGCTGTTACCGCCGCTACGGCTGGCCTTGTTCACCTTGGCAGTCGCATACTTCAGGGAAGGGCCGATCTCATCGACCTCGACCTCGACGACGGTTCGCTTCTCGCCCTCGCGGGTCTCGAACGAACGCTGCTTGAGCCGACCCGTGACGATTACTCGCGAACCACGGGTGAGGCTCTCGGCGACGTTCTCGGCCGCCTCGCGCCAGATGCTGCAGCGGAGGAACAGCGCTTCGCCGTCCTTCCACTCGTTGGTCTGCCGGTCGAACATCCGCGGCGTCGACGCGACCGTGAAGTTCGCGACGGCCGCTCCGGCCGGCGTGAATCGCAGTTCGGGGTCGGCGGTCAGATTTCCGACGACGGTGATGGTGGTGTCACCAGCCACGAGATCCCCTCCTAAGAAGTGCTATCGGCTTTACCGCAGGCGCTCATCGCGAGCAGCGTGTTACGCGCGAGCCTACGCAAGGCTCGTGACAGCACGCGGCGCTTCGATCAGTGCTTGTCGGTCCTCATGACCTTGGTCCGCAACACGGACTCGTTGAGGCTCAGCTGACGATCCAACTCGGACACGGTGGCCGGCTCGGCCTTGACGTCGACGACGGCATAGATGCCCTCGCCGTGCTTGGCAATCTCGTATGCCAGCCTGCGACGGCCCCAGATGTCGACCTTGTCGACGGTACCGCCATCCTTGCGAATGACATTGAGGAACGTCTCTAGCGACGGAGCTACAGTCCGCTCGTCGAGAGTCGGGTCAAGAATGACCATGATTTCGTATGGACGCATGAGAAACCCATCACCTCCTATGGTCGTGTGCGGCCACGGCGTATCCGTGGCAGGAGGGTCGCCTGCGTCGGCAACCCGGCAAGGTTACTCCACAGAGCCCTGACCAGAGAAATCGTCGCTCACTTGCACGGCGCCGGAACGGCCTCCGCCAACCCGTCCGCCCACGCCGCGTACGCCTCGGGCGTCGGGTGGAGACCGTCGGACACCCACTGCCCCTCGTCGGCCTGCTGCTTGTAGAGCGGGCGCATGTCGACGAATTGTGCACCGTGTGACTCAGCCTCGGCGATGAGCGCGGCGTCGAAGTCGACTCGCTGGGCCGCTTGATTCTCGCCGTAGTTTTGGCCGTCCGGCGACCTGAACCATTCGTTCTGCGCGAGCACGATGACCTTCGCCCCGCTGTCGCTCGCCGCGTCGAGTACCGCCTTGACGTTCCTCTCGTACTCATCGAGCGAGATCCCGTTGGCGATGTCGTTGCCACCCGCCTGGAACGTAATCACCGTCGGTGCGAAGTCGGCGATGTTCGGGACCTCGTCGGTCAGCACCTGGCCCGCGGTGTAGCCGCTGATGCCGACGTTCAGCAGTTCGACCTCGCATCCCGCCGAGCGCCACCTCTCGGCGAGCAGAGCCGGAAACGCCTGGGTGTCCAAGTTCTCGACGCCGACGCCCTGGGTGAGCGAATCACCAAGGGAGAGATAGCGAACGGCACCCGACGCCGGCGCAGCCGTCGTTGTCTCGTGGCCACTAGAGTCGGCCGCCGCGCCGCTTTGCTTCGGAAGGCTGTTCGTCGCTGGCGCCGGATCCTTCGCGCACCCACCTAATCCGAGGCCAACCGCAAACGTGCAGGCCAGGATTCCCAGGAGGCGCCGGGAGTTCACGCGCCGAGCATAGCGTCCTTCGACTGCCCTGATAGCTGATCCACAGGAAACTCTCGGCGTGGTGGCCTCCAGCCCTTGCGGGGCCACCACGACGGCGGATCGTCGGGCGCCCACTCGAACGGACCCCCCGACGGGTCGTCGATGCGACCGTGGTCTCTGACGAGGTCGAGTTCCGGTCGATAGATCTGACGAATTACCAAGGCGCACAACGTCATCACGGCAACGTCGCGAATCAGCACGGTTCCGGTGAACCACTGCTCGGGAAGGCCCTTGTTCTGTTCGCCATAGAGAAAGAGCAGCCGCGGAATCCATACCAGTGCGTCGACCGTCATCCACGCGAGAAGAATCCGGCGGTGCGGCAAGGCCAACGCAGCCAACGGCACGAGCCACAGCGAGTACTGCGGACTCCACACCTTGTTCGTCAGCAGGAAGGCCGCCACGACGAGGAAGACCAACTGCGTAAGACGCGGCCGCTGCTGGGCGGTCATGGCGATGTAAGCGATCACCGCACAACACAATACGAACAGCACGGCCGACACCGAGTTGAGCACCGTCGGCGGTTCCCAAAAGCCCAGGTTCTGGTCGAAGCCGCCCCAGCCGGTGAACGACTTCACCACGTTGTACAGCGAATCCATGTCATCGCCGCGGCGGGCGTTCAGCCGGAAGAACTCCGACCAGCCCCGTGGATACAGCACCATGATGGGCAGATTCACGACGAGCCACGTCACCACCGTGGCGGCCACGGTCTTGCCAACCTCGCGCATCCTGCCGGTCCGCATCCCGAGGATCAACAACGGGAACAACAGCAGCAGTGGATACAGCTTGAGTGCGACGCCGATACCGATCAAAGCGCCTGCCACCAACGGTTTTCGTCGCGACCACGCGAGCAGGGCGCCGACCGCCGCCGCCGTCGCAAGCGCGTCGAAGTTGGTGAAGACCTGGAAGATCAGGAGCGGTGATCCGGCTACGACGGCCGCATCCCATATCCGTCGACCCGACAGCAACGCCGTCGCCCACACCGTGGCCATCCATGCCAATGCCAAGCCGAACGCCGAGATGCTGAAGAACATCACGACCTCGGCGACGACCGGGATCGACACCAGCTTGCTGAAGGCGGTGTAGGTCTTGGCCAATGCCATCGACATGTACTGGTACACGCCCGTCAGGACCGGATACTCCATGTAGCGGATTGCCGGGCTGCCGTCGTACTGGACGCGCGGTTGCCGCTTGTCGTCGAGTTCGGTCCAGTGCGACTTGTACGGAAACTTGCCCTGGTTCAACAGTTCTGCGGTATAGAGCGGGACGGTGTCCGAGTAGCAGAACTCGTAGTAGGCCCGTTGGTTCTCCCAGATCGCGACCCGCTGCTCGGCGGTCCCCGTCTTGGTTGACTGCAGACACGCAGCCTTGGTCGAGTAGCCAAATGCCAGGAACACCACCGCGATGGCGAGCATCACCCGCAGCGGGGTCATGAATCCCGTGCGCCCGATCAGCGCACGCCTACCGACGGGTCCGCCGACGAGGTTCGACAGCGCGGCGCCGATGACGTCGGTTCGACTTGGCAGATCCCGATCGTCGGCGCTACGCAGGTCGCGTGCCAGCGGAGCCGGTGACACGGCTGTGGGCGACTCGGTACTCGGCGGACTCTGCTCCTCCACGGTCACGGCGGCGGAGGGGGCGGAGGCGGAGGCGGAGCGCCGGGGTCACCTGGGGGAGGTGGCGCACCCGGTGGAAGGGTGATCGTCGTCGGCGGTCCGAACGGAATCGTCACGCCGGGAGCGACTTCCAGAGTCGGTTGGATCACCGTTTCGGCGGGCGGGGGCGGCGGTGCGGGCGGAGGCGCAGGCACGCCCGCGTATCCGCCGATCTCGGTGGGCTTCGGGAACGTCTCGTTGTCGGTGCCCTTGAGCGCACCGTCCATCGTCGCCTTCCAGACATCGGACGGAATGCCCGACCCGTACACGGCTCCGCCGGACTTGTTCTCCAGTGGCTTGGTGCCTTCGGTGGTGCCCACCCAAACCGCCGTCGACAACGACGGCGTGAACCCGACCATCCAGGCGTCCCGGTTGGCACCTGTGTCGCCGAGCTGGTTGGTGCCGGTCTTTGCTGCCGACTGCCTGCCGCCTGCGAGGTTGTGGCCATTGGACCAGCCCGCGATCGGCTGCATGGCCGCTGTCACGTTGTCCGCGACGGCCTTTTCGATCCGCTGGTCGCCGCTGTTGTCCTGTTGGCTGGCGTCGAACAACACCTGGCCGTCGGCGTTGACGACCTTCTGCACGAAGTGCGGTCGGTGATAGACACCGGAAGCAGCGATGGTCGCATACGCCGACGCCATGTCGATCACCCGAGACTGATACTGGCCCAACACGATTCCGTCATAGGGCGGTCCGCCCTTGCCGTCCTCGGACAGCGTGTGCTCGACGCCGGGGAAGCTCTCGGCAATGCCGGCCCGATGAGCTGCGTCGGCGACGTCCTGTGGCCCGTTCTTCAGCTTCAGCATCAGGCGGTAGTAGCTGGTGTTCAGCGAGCGCTTCAACGCCTCCGCAATGCTGCAGGTGCCGCAGCCACCGCCCTCGACGTTGGTGATGGTGACGCCGTTGAGCGAGACCGGTGAGCTGTCGATCTGGTAGCCCAGCCCGATGCCCTGCTCCAGCGCGGCGACGAGCGCGAACACCTTGAACGACGAACCGGTCGGCAGGCCCGCCTGAGCGAAGTCGAAACCTTGGGCGTCCGAGCCGCCGTAGTACGCCTTGACCGCACCGGTCTTCGGGTCGATGGACACCACCGCCGTGCGCATGTCGGGGTCTTGGCCATCCATGTACTTGGAAACGGCGTTCTCGGCCGCGGCCTGTGCCTTCGGATCGATGGTCGTGGTGACCTGTAGGCCCTCGGTGTTCAACGTCTGCTCGTCGATGTTGAACAGGTCGAGCAGTTCCTTGGTGACCTGCCGCTCGATCAGCCCATTGGGGCCGGTCGTCTGGTTCTGTGCGCGGGCTTGTTCCGGCGGCACCGTCGTCGGGAAGACCTGGGCCGCGCGGTCGGCAGGCGAGAGCGCGCCCATCGTCACCATGCCGTCGAGCACCCAGTTCCACCGCTCGGTCGCACCCTCCAGGTCGACCGCGGGATCGAGCGTCGATGGCCGCTGAATCAACGCGGCGAGCAGTGCACCCTCTGAGACGGTCAGCTGTTCGACCGGTTTGTCGAAGTACGCCTTCGACGCCGCCGAGATGCCGTAGGACCCTCGGCCGAAGTAGATGATGTTGAGGTACGCCTGCATCACCTGGTCCTTGGACCATTCCCGCGACATCTTCGTCGAGATGACGAGTTCCTTCGCCTTGCGGATGAGACCGCCGACGCCCGAGCGGGCGTCGCCGACCAACGCGTTCTTGACGTACTGCTGGGTGATGGTCGACCCGCCCTGCAGGTCGCCGCCGAAGAGGTTGTTCTTGAAGGCGCGGAAGAACCCCTTGAACGAGAAGCCCGGGTTGGTATAGAAGTCGCGGTCCTCGGCCGCCATCGCCGCGTCGCGGACGTGCGCGGGTATCTGGTCGATGCTGACGTCGACCCGGTTGCCCTCGGGGGGAACGATCTTCGCGATCTCGCTGCCGTCACTGGCGAGGATCGTCGACACCTGGTTGGTCCGGATATCGCCTGGCTTCGGCACGTCGACAATCGCATAGGCCATGAAGAAGGTGATGATCGGCAGCAGAAGCCCCAGCACCACCGCGACCGCGAGTCCGCGTCGGACCCACTTCCAATTGATCTTCCAGTTGACCTTGGGCAGCCGAGGCCCTCCGGGTGGAGGCGGTCCAGAAGGATCCGATCGGCCCGGCGGCCGTCGGCCCGGCGGCGTGGGAGGCGGGGTTCCGTCGAGCGCAGCCTTGACGACGTCGATCGGGTCACGCAGCCGTGGATCGAGCGTCGCATCGGTGACCGGCGGCAAGACCGTCGTCTCGCGGTTGTCTGGCGTCAGAGGCGGAGTCGATGGACGGCGAGGTGGCCCGGTGGGGCCGTCCTGGCGTCGACGCAGCGGTTCGGCAGGTCTGGGCGGCGGGGCAACGGGCTTGGGTGGCTGCATGGGCTTGGACGATTGCCCAGGCCTCGACGGTTGAGACGCCCTCGGCGGTTGAGATGGTCTAGACGGCCTAGGCGGTTCCACCGGCGGCAGCGGTTTGGTGAGTCCGGGTTCGGCAGAACTTGGCGGTTCGGACGCTTTGGGTGAGGGCGCGCCACGCTCGTCAGCGTCGGTCCCGTTCTGGACGTCTTTCGCTGACTTGCCGTGGCGCCCTTCGCTATTCACTGGCCGTGCGCGCGCCAGAACGCGCCGTCGGGGTCCTCTTGGTGCGCGCGGCACCCGTGGGGGGCACTGGCGCTCCCAACACATACGACTTGACCAGATGATTCCAGCTGCACGTGCGGCACACCTCGACGACGTGAACCTTGAACTCTGCAAAGCGCGCGGCCAGCAGTACCAACTCCTCGGTGCTTCGTGCAGACCCCGACGCGGGTCCCAGATGATCGCCGAACACCCACGACACGAGCGTGAGCTGTTCCTTGCGGCAGATCGGACACATCACCGAGCTTGATTTCCCGTGGTACTTCGCGGCGCGCAGAAGGTACGGATTGGCGTCACAGACCTCCGAGACGCCCGTGCGCCCCGAATAGACCTCGGCCAGCAGTGACCGTCGCTTGAGCGCGTAGTCCACCACCTGTCGCTGCAATCGCACGATGACCAGAGTACGTCGGCCCTCTCGCAACCGACGTGTGACCACTCCGCGCCACGGGCTAGTGAGGCATCTGTTCTGCGACGATGGCGATCGAACTTCTACGATCACTGCGTGGCAAGGCAACAGAGCGCGCGCACGCGTGCGAAGGACTCCGACCGCACCAACACGTGCCAGGTTCTGGACAGCGCGCTCGCCGATGGCCAGCTCTCGATGGAGGAGCACCGCACGCGGGTGGCGTCCGCGACCACGGCGGCGACGCTCGGCGATCTCCAGACGCTCGTCGACGACCTACAGACCGAGAATGCCCCCGTTCGCATGCCGAACCTGAAGGAGCCGTCACGGCCGATCACTCGGGTGGCGGGGGCGGGCTGGGGCATGCGCGTCGCCGTTGCAGGGGTGTTGGTGCTGCTCGGCGTCGGCATCGGGTGGGGGCTGTGGGGTGACACGACTTCGTCGGTGAGCTCCGCGAGCGATCCCGGTGCGCAGCCCGACGGCGTGCCTGCCAAAGTGCTGCCCGCGCCCCGCCAACTGCTGTCAGTCAATGGGCTCGAGGGGCTGTTCGACCAGATGACGCAGAAGTTCGGCGACACCAATGGCTTCGGCATCAGGATCTTCTCCGACTACGCGTCGCTGGAGCGGCCCGATCCCAACGAGAGCCGTCGCACGCTCAGCTACCCGTATCGCGGCGGCTGGGGCGACCCGTCGGAGACCAGCCGCAGTTCGAACGGCCCGCCGGTCGACCTTCTCCAGTTCGACATCCCAACGCTCGTCGGCCTGATCAGGGGCGCGCCGGAGACGTTGGGTTTCAAGCCTGACGACGTCAAGGACGTCAACCTCGCCATCAAGCCGACCAGCGACATCACCGCCCCCCAGGGCGCGATCGACCTGCAGATCTACGTATCGCCGAAGTTCGGCAGTTCGGGTTTCATCGAGCTCAACGGCGACGCCACCATCAAGCGCGTGAGCCGCCCCAGCCCGTAGCAGTTCGAGCACGTTCGGCCGTCTGAGGAGTTTCGTCCGCCTCAGCGTAGCGGCAAAACTGGCGCCGAATATATCGGCGCGATACAGTGGGCCAACCTAATGAGTTGACGTGTTGCGTCGTCGTAGCGGGGAGGTGATTCGCATGTTGGAGCTCGCCATTCTCGGCCTCCTGCTCGAATCTCCGATGCACGGCTACGAGTTGCGCAAGCGACTAACCGGGTTGTTGGGTGCGTTTCGCGCATTTTCCTATGGCTCCCTATATCCCGCCTTGCGCCGCATGCAGGCAGACGGGCTCATCGTCGAGGACGCTGCCCCGGCAGGCGCCGTGAAGGTCCGTCGCGCGCGCCGCGTCTACCAGCTCACGGAGGCGGGCCAGAAGCGCTTCGCCGAGTTGGTGGCCGACACGGGACCGCAGAACTACACCGACGACGGATTCGGCGTGCACCTCGCGTTCTTCAACCGCACTCCCGCCGAGGCAAGGATGCGGATCCTCGAGGGACGCCGCCGCCAGGTGGAGGAACGACGCGAGGGTCTGCGTGACGCCATCGCGCGCGCGAGCAGTTCGCTCGACCGCTACACCAAACAGCTACACCAGCTCGGGCTGGAATCGAGCGAACGTGAAGTCAAGTGGCTCAACGATCTGATCCAGGCAGAACGCGTGGCCTTTGGCCGCATCGAAAAAAACCCAGAGCAACAGCCCTAGTCAAACCAGCACTGAATCCCAGTAGGAGAAGGAGACCGTCCCATGTCCGAACGCCCGTCGAATGAAGTCCGGGTCGCCATCGTCGGCGTCGGCAACTGCGCGTCCTCGCTCATCCAGGGTGTGCAGTACTACCAAGACGCCGACGAGAACAACACCGTTCCCGGCCTGATGCACGTGAAGCTGGGCCAGTACCACGTCCGCGACGTGAAGTTCGTCGCCGCGTTCGACGTCGACGCCAAGAAGGTCGGCTTCGACCTGTCCGAGGCGATCTTCGCGTCCGAGAACAACACCATCAAGATCGCCGACGTGCCGCCCACCAACGTCACGGTGCAGCGCGGCCCGACGCTGGATGGCATTGGCAAGTACTACGCCGAGACCATCGAGATCTCCGACACCAAGGCCGTCGACGTCGTTCAGGCGCTCAAGGACGCGAAGGTCGACGTCATGGTGTCCTACCTACCGGTCGGCTCCGACGAGGCGGACAAGTTCTACGCTCAGTGCGCGATCGACGCCAAGGTCGCGTTCGTCAATGCGCTGCCGGTCTTCATCGCGTCAGATCCCGAGTGGGCCAAGAAGTTCACCGATGCCGGCGTGCCGATCGTCGGCGACGACATCAAGAGCCAGGTCGGCGCCACCATCACCCACCGCGTGATGGCCAAGCTGTTCGAGGACCGCGGCGTCACGCTCGACCGGACCTACCAGCTGAACGTCGGCGGCAACATGGACTTCAAGAACATGCTCGAGCGCGAGCGCCTGGAGTCCAAGAAGGTGTCCAAGACGCAGGCCGTCACCTCCAACCTGACCGGCTCGCTCGCCGGAAAGATCGACGACAAGAACGTCCACATCGGGCCGTCGGACCACGTCGCGTGGCTCGACGACCGCAAGTGGGCGTACGTCCGCCTGGAGGGCCGCGCCTTCGGCGACGTGCCGCTGAACCTTGAGTACAAGCTCGAGGTATGGGACTCGCCGAACTCCGCGGGCATCATCATCGACGCGGTCCGCGCAGCCAAGATCGCATTGGATCGCGGCCTCGGCGGCCCCATCATCCCGGCCTCGGCCTACCTGATGAAGAGCCCGCCCAAGCAGCTGGCCGACGACGTCGCCCGCGCTCAGCTAGAGGAATTCATCGAGGGCTAAGCTAAGCCCTTTCTCACGCCGCACCCCGATAGTGAATCTGGCGACGCGACACGCGAGTGTTGCGTCGCCAGATTCACTTTCGCGAAGGCTGAGCCCACGTTTTGGTTCACTACCCGCCACGCGTTCGACCCGTGTGTTCGACCTGAGTAGCAACGATTTCCTAGAAGCCGTAGCCAAGCTCTGCGGGAACGGTGCTGACGAACGCCGCGTCCAGCCGTCGCAGCAATCCAGAATCGTTGCAGCGCAGGCGATGTGCGGTGGCAAACGACGAAGCGCGGTGCACCCCGAGGTACAGGCTGCCAAGCACCGACAGGCTCAGTTCGACGTCGGGTTCCGCATCGGTCGGAGTACAGCGCGCCCGACCGTCACTGATCTCCAGCGAGAACCGCCCACCACCGCCGAGCACGCCATCCGAAACGTCCAGCACGGCAGAGAGATCCGCTTCGTAGGTCCGGGCCTCCAGCACGGCGGCGATGTCGCGGATCCTCAGCCATAGCCCGTCCTCGCTGCCGGTCTGCCGAACGACACGGGGGTTGGTCAACAGGTAGGGCAACGGCTCGGCATGATGGGTGGCCACGTCGACGGTGCTCATCAAGTCCATGCCGAGTAGCACCCTCCACAGCGCGGCGTGGGCATCGGACGTCACGGCGGCGAACTTGGTGATCTGCACCGACTTTCGCTCGCCGCCGTGCACGCGGTACATGGCGAAGCCGTCGGCGTGCAGCAGCGCCAAGAACGCGGTGCCACCGCCGCGCGACTCCGCCCTGTCTGCCATCACCTCGTCCCACAACTCACTCGGCGTGTGCAGACCACCTGGCGTACGAAGCCGCCAACGCTCGTAGACGTCCTCGAACTCGCGCCGATGATCTTGCGGTCGCACCAGTCGGACGCCGCCGGGATCGGGCGCGTCGGCGTGGAATTTGGCGGCTCGGCGATCGACGCTGAGGGACTGCTGGATGGTCGCGGGTCCGTAGCCGAACCTCGCGTATATCCCGTCCTCGCTGGCCTCCAACCCGGCGATGGGATACGACGCTTCACCCATCCGGCGATGCAACTCGACGAACATCGCGGTGAGAACACCCCGACGGCGGTGCGTCGGCGCGACGACGACCCACGACACCCCAGCCATCGGCAGCACCGCTCCGCCGGGGACCGTCAGACGCAGGTCGAGGAACAATGCCATCCCGACGATGTCGGGGCCGTCGCAGGCGACCGCCGCGCCGCCCTCTGGCACCATCGTCCGCCACACCGCGGTCGTCTCCTGAGGGCGAAACCCGCCGAACCCCGCCGCGGCCAGCGTCGTGATGGCAGGCCAGTCGCGATCCTCAACGCTGCGAATCGTCAACCCGTTCAGTGCGCTCACGGATTCGACGGTGGCACACCCAACCGGCGATCGCATTCCAATTTCAGGTGGCCGTCGCCGTCGGCGCCGCCTCGACGTATAAAGAGTGCATGGTCAACGACGACGAGCTGGTCGGCCTCGACGAATTCGGCTTGCTTGAAGAGAATGCCGAGCAAGTCGGGGCGACGGGCCCACTGCCAACGGTCGCGCGCATCGAGTCTGGTCCCATCAGCGCCATCAAATGGGGTGACGAGCCACCGCAGGTCGTCTTCCTACACGGCGGCGGCCAGAACGCGCACACCTGGGACACCGTGATCCTCGGGCTCGGCCTCCCCGCGCTCGCCGTCGACCTGCCTGGGCACGGTCGCTCAGCCTGGCGCGAAGACGGCGATTACGGACCGAAGCTCAACGCCGAGACCCTTCGGCCGATCCTTCGCGAGTGGGCGCCGAGCGCGCGACTGGTCGTCGGCATGTCACTGGGTGGGCTGACCGCGTTGCGCATCGCCGCGACCGAACCCGCGCTCGTCCCCGAGTTGGTGCTCGTCGACGTCACCCCGTCGGCACCCGAACGCCACACCGAGATGACGAAGGCTCAGATGGGCACGGTCGCGCTCGTGCAGGGGGATCGTAGCTTCCCATCCTTCGAGGCCATGCTCGACGTCACCGTTGCGGCATCGCCGAACCGTGATCGGAAGTCCTTGCGCCGCGGCGTATTCCACAACTCCAAGCGCCTCGACGACGGCACCTGGACCTGGCGGTACGACTCCTTCCGCAAGGACGCCGATGCCAAGGAGACCGATCAGCTGCCCGAGTCCTTCACGGGCCTGTGGGACGACGTCCCGTCGATCACCATGCCAACGACCCTGGTTCGCGGCGCCAACTCGTTCTTCGTCAACGACGAGGATGCCGACGAATTCGCCAAGCGAGCGCCGGGATTCCAACGGACCCACGTCGTGGAGAACTCGGGCCATTCGGTACAGGGCGACCAGCCTCGGGCGCTGGTCGACATCCTAGAGACAATCGCCGGAAAGTCCGCCTAACGTGGAGTCATGCCCTTCCCCCTCCGCATAGGCGTCCAACTCCAGCCGCAACACTCCCCCAACTACGGTCATCTGCGCGATGCCGTACGGCGCTGCGAGGACATCGGCGTCGACGTCGCGTTCAACTGGGACCACTTCTATCCGCTCTACGGCGATCCGGACGGCGCGCACTACGAGTGTTGGACGATGCTCGGCGCGTGGGCCGAACAGACCTCGCGCATCGAGATCGGCGCACTGGTCACGTGCAACTCGTATCGCAACCCGGAACTGTTGGCCGACATGGCAAGAACCGTCGACAACATCTCCGACGGCAGGCTGATCCTCGGGATCGGCTCCGGCTGGAAGCAGAAGGACTACGACGAGTACGGCTACGAGTTCGGCACCGTGGGCAGCAGGCTCAACGACCTGGCCGACGCGATGCCGCGGATCGTGTCGCGGCTGGCCAAGCTGAATCCTGCTCCGCTACGCGACATCCCGATCCTGATCGGTGGGCAGGGCGAACAGAAGACGCTCAAACTGGTGGCCCAGTATGCCCACATGTGGCACGGGTTCACCACGGTGGACACCTATCCTGGCAAGGCCGAGGTGCTCGACGGGCACTGCGCGACGTTCGGTCGCGACCCCGCCACCATCGAGCGTTCGGCAGGCGTGGAGAACACCAGCGGCGTCGCACGCGGCGAAGGCCTCGACGCGATGCTGGCCAACGCCGAAGCGCTACGGAGCCTTGGGGTTTCGCTGCTCACAGTCGGGGTCAACGGTCCCGACTACGACCTCACCGCTGCCGAGGCACTCTGCCGGTGGCGCGACGACAAGGCCAAGGGCTAGGTCACCACATCAGGCCGCGGATCAAGGCGACCTGCGGAATGTCCTCCACCGAGATCAGTCCGCTTGGCGCGCGGCACACCCAGTCGATCGCGTTGACGACGCGGGCAGCCGTGGCCATGCAGCCTGCGTCCGTCGAATCGAGGACCGGATGGGAGACATGGGTGTTGACCTCGACGCGCGGGTCGCCATCCACGACGACGCGGTGCACACCGGTCTGGTTGTCGGGCGGGAACTCCCAGTCAGGAGCGGCCGCAGAGGTGAGCCGATTGACGTGTTCCATCGTGATCACCGGAACGCCGTCGCGCACGCCCTCGACCGCGAATCTCGCGGCCGCCATCTGTCCTGGTTCGACCGTGACCATCTTGCACTCGATGCGCTCCGGCGTGTACCAGGGCTCGGCGCGCTGTCGCACCTCGTCGAGTTCGATGCCGAGTTGGTCGGCCAGGTTGCGCACCGGTCCACCCCACATCGACGCGATCACGCCCGGCAGGAACAGCATCGGAGAATCGTCGTCGGGTGTCGAGCCGAAGCCCATCGACTTCCCGGTGAACTCGTAGTCGTCGTAGTTGCCGTAGTCGAAGATCTCCTGTACGTAGATCGAGCGGGCGCGGGTGACCAGGCCAAGCGCGGCGTGTACCTCCGTGTCGCCCGAGTAACCCGGGTCGATGCCATTGACGTACAAGGACGAATTGCCCTCGGTACAAGCCCTTTCCAAGGGGGTCCGCAACCAATCGTCGGCATGGCGCGGCGCGACCAGCCACACCATCGAGGTGGCTACGACGTTGATGCCTGCGGCGAGGAACCGTGCCATCTGTTCGATGGCCTCCATCGGTCGGGTCTCACCCAACGCGGTGTAGACGACGCAGTCGGGCCGAAGCGCGATGAGCGCGTCGAGGTCGTCGGTGGCGATGACCCCGGTCGGCTCGGTCGAGCCGCAGAGTTCCGCGGCGTCGCGGCCCACCTTGTCCTTGCTTGCCGCATGCACCCCCACCAATTCGAGGTCCGGCCGTCCGATGATCGCCGTCAGCGAATGTCGTCCGACATTTCCCGTGGAGAACTGGACTACTCTGCGCACGATGAGTCTCCGTCGTTTGTGATTTCACTGAGTCAAGTCAGCAATAGCGTTCCGACGGCAGTATGGCATCGTATTGACTCCGAAGTGAAGCTAATGTTCGAGGAACGCTCGCCGGTGATTGGGTGAGTTGAGTCAGCAGCCAGATGGGAACGTTGAGGATGGCTTGAGAATGGCGCGGTCGGACGGAGTGTCGGTACGTGAGGCCAAGCGCCTGCAGACTCGTGAGCGGTTGCTCGGCGCCGCCATCGCGGAGTTCAAGCGTGCGGGCATGGCCGAGGCCGACGTCGGTGCCATCGTCGCGGCCGCGGGAGTTGCCCACGGCACCTTCTTCTTTCACTTCCCGACGAAGGAACACGTGCTGCTGGAGATGGAGCACCGCGAGGAGGAGCGCCTCGCGGGTCAGTTCAGTCGCTACGTCAACACCCCGCACGATCTCGCTGGCGCGTTTCGCGAAGCGGTGCGATTGGTTCTTGCGCTGGAACGGCGACTCGGCGACGTCCTGTTCAAGAACCTGCTCGCGCTGCACTTTTCGCAGACCCGTCCACCCGCCGAAGGTACCGAGGACCATGCCCTGATCGTGCTCGTGGCGCGCGAGATCGAGTTGGCCCAAGAACGCGGCGAGGTCGCCGAAACGGTCACACCGACAAACAGCGCGATCTTCTTCCTCTTGGGGCTGTACGCGCTGCTGATCTCGACCGATACCTGGGAGACGCGGGACGCGCTGATCGCCGACTACGTCGCGCGCACGCTGGACAGCGTTCGGGCGGGCTGACTCAGCCAGCGGGCAGGATCTGCAGCGGCAGGGTGGGCAGGACGAGCGTCGCCGAGGGCCAGCGCACCTCCGGCCGGTGGCCGGGGGCGAGTTCGAAATCCGGCACGAGTCGCAGCCACTCGGTGATGACGAGGTTCAGTTCCATGCGCGCGAGATGTGAACCGAGGCAGCGGTGTGCACCGCCACCGAAGCCCCAGTGCCGGTGGAGCTTTCCATCGATCACGGGATTTTCGTTCCGAGCAGTCACCGGATCAGCCCTCGCGGCTGGACGAGTCCCAGGTCGAGATTGGTAACCCAGCCGGGTTGGGCATCGCATACGGCGGGAACGGCATTCAGCGCCGTCATCGCCGTCCAGTCGTAGCCGGGGTGTGCGGCGGCGGCACCCTCGGACGGCTCGACGCTCTGCATCGTCAGCTCGGTCGAAGGGTCGCCTTCGATCACAGTCCGATACCGCGTCTTGCCGAAATCCCAACCAGGATCCAGATCATCTGCGGCCCCCGTCCAGTACTGAGCGTGAAACACGATGCGCGGCTTGCCATCCACCATTGCCGTCCACTCGTGGTGCTGCGCTGCGACGGTCCCGCACGCGATCGCACCGAGTTCGTGCGGAATGTCGCGGGTCGCGACCGCCGCCTCCAACGACACCGCGATGCCCTCGATGGTGACGCCCAACCCGTCGGCGATCATGTGCATCGACTGCGCGAAGAACGGAACGCCCATGCCAAGGAGTGTGGGTTCGGAGAGGAAGGCGTCCTTGTCCTTTCCGAAGCCCATCCCTTCGATGTGGTCGAGTGGCGCGTCGGTCAGCACGTTCACGACTTCGTACACGTGAATCTTGTCGACTCTGTTCATTGCGCGGGCCAACGTCAAAGGCAGCACGTCGCCGGCATATCCGGGGTGTATGCCGCCGGAATAGAAGCTGGTACCACCCACCCTGCAGGCCGCTTCGATCTTGGCGCCGTGATCTCCGAAATCTGCAGTTGGATAGAAGTATCCGCCGGTGGCAACGACGTTCTTGCCCGACTTCAAGATGCGACAGATGACGTCCACCTCGGCGTACATCGGCGTGTAGAACACGCAGTCGGCATCGAGGTCGATGATCGCCTCGACGTCGTCGGTCGCGGTCACACCCACGGGCTCGACGCCGGCGATATCGCCCGCATCCTTACCGACCTTCTCTGGGCTCTTCACCAGCAGCCCGACGAGTCGGTAGGTGGGGTTGGCGATGACGTGCCGCAAACCGATGGAGCCGACGTGGCCGGTGACCCATTGGATGACGCGATAGGTCTTCTCAGACACTGAGGACTCCTCGGGGTAGCCGCATGGGCAGGGTGTACGTCATCCACGTGCTCCTTGCGCCACCCGCGACGACCGTCGACCAGGGGTGAAGACGACGGGTAGCGCGCGGTAGCCACGGGTGACGGAGTTGCCGTGGAACACCGCTTCGTCCAGGGGCGACGGCGCGTAGTCGGGAAGCCGGACAAGGACCTGCTGCACGCCCACGCTGAACTCCAGACGCGCGCATGCCGTGGAGGTACTTGAAGAACACGATGCCAGGTTGGCGCCACGCAACCTGCGCCAAGTCGCCACTCCCGGATTCGATGAATTCGTCGTAGCCGACCGCGACCCAAGCACCTCCAGGCGTTGCGCTGAGAAACGGCGCATCCGTGTGAGCGAAGGGAGCGTTGAAGTCTGGATGCCGTAGGTCCCACTTGACGGCATGTGCCTCGGTGTCCTTGGCTGAATCCGTCACGGGTGGGGGCCGGCGTGCTGTTCGGCTGCCTTGCGCGCCTCGCGCTCGTCGTGAATGCGCACCAGCTCGCGGAAACCAAGGCGGTGGTACTTCGGGATCGGCTGGATGCCCCATTGGTCTTGGGCCGTGTCCTTGCCCTCGGCGCCCTCCGGCGGCCCGAACGCCGGGTACGGGTACTTGCACTCCAGGGTGTCGTCTGAGTAGCGCACCTTCAGCAGCTCACTGCAGATCTGGGTGAGGCTGAGCGTGGGGTAGCCGTAGTAGATCGCCATGAACGGCAACGTGAATGCGCCTTCGATGACCAGAGCGACGAGGCACACGAGCACGGCACGCTTGATCCACTTGTGCATGTTGGCGTAGTAGGGCGTGGTACCCGGGGGTAGGTCCTCGTCCGGTTTGAGTTCCTCGGTTGACGACGCAGTGGTCACGGTGTTGCTCCTTCGGCTGGCTGAAACATGTTCAGTCGGAAAAGATTTCGCGGTTCACCGTGTGCAGGTACGGGATCGCGAGGAATGGGGTGATGTAGAAGATGTCGTAGAGCCACCAGCCGATGACCGGAAAGATGACTCCCGCATAGCGGACGTCGGCGTACATCGTCATGTTGAAGATGTAGAGGATCCAGATGAGCACGCCCATCCAGCAGGTCACCACCATCCATTGGTGGCCCCACCGCTTCATCTGCAGGAACCCGATCGCCGCGGCGCATCGCATCGCGAAGACCGTGACGATCATTCCTAAGACCATCGACTTCTCGCCAGGCCCTGCAGCGCCGCCGATCCACAGCTCGTTGTAATGCCAGAAGTAGCCCGCATCGAACATGTGGCCCCACCCGACCATCAGCACGCGGTTGATCAAGGTGTGGTTGGCGACCAGGTCCAGCGCCCAGCCGAGGCTGTTGAGCATGCCGTCGATCAGGACGAGGTATCCGATGAGCGTGACGATCATCGGCCGGACCGAGAGTCCCGCCCGCAAGGCTTGGCGTTGCAGCCACACCCCGCGCATGAAGATCGGAAAGCCGATCAGCCCCGGCGCCCACATGCCCATCAGCGCCGCGCCCGCGATCATCCACTTGTCTGCCCTGCGCTGCGCAGCACGGGACTCGTCGTGGTGGTCCTCGAAATTCGTTGTCTCGGCGCCGGTTTCGCTCGAGCTTCGCCGCCCCAGGAGCGGCAGGTTCACAAGTTCCACCAACCTCGCGCGAACGACATGTAGAGCTGGATCAGAAACATCGTCAGCAGGTAGCCGTAGATGACGATCTGGAACACGATCAGCGCTCGCTTGCGCTTCTTCTCCTTTAGATCGACCATGCGTCGAACTCCTTCCTAGTGCGATCGTCCGTTCAAGGGGTCGGCGGCGAGCAGGCTCGCCGCCGCGACTTCACGTAGGCCGTCGGTGATGGCCCCGTCGGTGCTCAGCGGTGCAAGGATGCACGCGTCGGCCGCTTCCAGTTCGGTTGCGCCTGCGGCGATCAGCTGTGCAGCGGTGACGAGCACGCGGGTGGACGGCGGCTCGAAGTGAAACGCATCGTCGGCCGTACGGATCGCGATGGCGCACCGCACGAGCCTCTGCGCTGCGGCCATCGCGATGCCTGCCTCGGCGACGACCACCTCGGCTTCGCGTTCGGGCGGCAGGTAGCTCATCGGGAGCGTCGCAAACCGTTGCCGGAAGGACGGTTTGAGCTCCTTGAGCGAGCTTCGGTAGGCCGGGTTGTAGGAGCACACGAGCATGAACTCGGAAGGTGCTTGGACGACCTCACTGGCTCGGTCGAGATAGAGCGCGCGCCGGTGATCGGTCAACGAGTGCAGCACGGCCAGCGAGTCGTGCCGGGCCTCGACCACCTCGTCGAGGTAGCAGATGGCGCCTGCCTTGACCGCTCGCGTCAGTGGCCCGTCGGTCCACACGACGTCACCGCCGGTCACCATGAACCTGCCGACCAGATCAGAGCTCGTCAGATCGTCATGGCAGCTGATCGTGACGACGGGCCGCCCAAGGAGAGCCCCCATGTGTTCGACGAGGCGGGTCTTGCCGCATCCCGTTGGGCCAGTGAGCATCACCGGGATCATGCGCTCGTAGGCCTGCTCGAAGAGCTTGACCTCGTTGCCGTTCGCAAAGTACGTGTCGCTCATGCCGCAACCAGCTCTCGATGGACGTGCGCCAGCACGCGAGGAAGATCCTCGATGCGTCGGATCCGTTGGGAGCGCCGCGGTCCGAACACCTCCGGAAGCGGATCGACCCTGACGGGACCGACACCGACGTAGTAGACCGAGACCCCCGCGTCGTTGGCCTCCTCCACCGCATGAGCCGTGTCGGCCCATGCGTACCGGCCCTCATAGCCCTCGTCCGAGATGAGACCGTCGCCGATCACGATGAACAACCGTCGCTCGGACGGTTGGGTCAACAGGCGAGAGGTCAGGTGCCGCAGGGGCGCACCGAGCCTGGTGTAGCCGGCGGTGACGAGTCCGAGGCCGCTCGGCGGGACGAACCGCCTGTCGTGAAAGTCCTTCAGGCACTGCACTTCGACGCGATGACGGGTGTTGCCGCTGAACACGAAGATGCCGTGTCGCTCGCGGGCGCGGGTCATGGCTCGCGACAGCGCGTCGGCGCACTCGAGTTCCAGCTTGAAGACGCGACCCCCGTGCACGCCCAACGACGAGCTGCCGTCGAGAAGGAGCGCCGTGCTGACGTCCCGGCCACTCGGCAGCAGCTCTCTGAACACGCGGGGTTCGGCAGCCTCACCCGTGCGCAGGTCGATGTAGTGGCTGACGTAGCGGTCGACGTCGAGATCGGAGCCGTCCTCCTGCCCGTTCGTCATCGCACGGTGAGTGTCTTCCTCGAACCACTTGCGAAGATCGGCCGACGCGGTCTTCGACGCACCGACCTGAGCGTCGCGCGCACGCTCGAGAACGGCGACGTGGTCGGGCATGAAGCTCTTCGTCCACTGATTCCATTCCGGATACGGGATGCCTGGCCGATGCTCCGGCGTCACGTCGATGTCGTTGTCCTCTGGCCGACTCGGAGGCGGCAGGTTGGGGTTGCGGACTCCGCCGTCGCCGCCGACGGGCACCGAGTAGGGACGTGGCATGCGCTTTTGCGTTGAGGTCCAAGGCATCCTGCCGAAGCTGCGGCGCAGCTTGTCGACCAGCCCGGTCGGCGTCGTGTACGCGGCGGGCAGCCGACCGATCAGCGGGTGCACGTCGAGCGGTTCGTCGTCGCGCGCCATCTCGATCGCGCGTTGGCACATGGCGGCACCGTCGAGTTCGGCGTCGAGAACGTCCAGTCCAGGCAGCACCCGTTCGAACTCCGGAAGAAGCCCCGGCCAGCGCGACGCCACCCAGCCAAGTGCAACGGAAGCCTCGATCAGCGTGACGGCACGCAGCTCACGCGCCGAGAGTTCGTTGAGCCGGTATTCTGCGAGCTTGTCCTTGGACGGCGAACACTGAAGTGCCACACCACATGTCAGCGTCCTGCGCGTCCACTCGCGAGCCATCGAGGGATGGGGGACGTGCACGAACGTGCGCGAGGGGTTGAGGCTGAAGCCACGGCTGGTCCCCGTCACCAGACGGACGCCTTCTCGTCGCTCGTCGCTCAGTGCGACGGCCGTGACCGAGCAGCTACGCTCCATCTCCATTGCGGAGACGTCGGTAAGGTCAGACATGACGAACAACGCTCAGAACGTCCCGATGTTGGAGAACATCCAGTACCAGAACCAGATGATCAGTCCCGTTCCGCCCCAAGCCGCGACGTATCGCAGGATTTCCCAAACGTAGTCCATTGCCCGATCTCCCATTCATCTCTGTCGTCGGCTCTTGATCAACGGCTCTTCCCGCAAGCGATTCATCGCACCTCCAGCCCGCGAAGGGCCGAGGCGATCAACTTGCTGAGCGTGGTGGTACGGGATTCGACGTCATCGGTGGTGGTGAGCACGCCGTAGACGCCGAGGAGGAAGAAGATCGCGCTGTAGAACGCGTCGACCTCCTGATGTACTGCGCCGTCGCCTCGCGCGCGTTCGATCTCGCGAACCAGTAGGACGATCACCGGATGGTCGGTCCAGTCGTCCTTCTCGGGCCGTGACGGCGAGAAGTGCAGTGCGAGAAACTCTTTGAAGAGCAGCGTGCCGAGCCGTCGTTCCAGACCCGTCACCAGTGTCACCGCTTCGGCCAGCGCCCCTGCGAGATCGTGGGGACGATCGAGGAACCGCTCCAGCTCGGTCGCGATCCGCGCCTCCTCACGGCGCTCCAGCTCGAGCAGCACGTGCTCCTTGGTCGGGAAGTGAAAGTAGAAGGTGCCGTGCGCAACGCCCGCTGCAGCGACGATCTCGTTCACCTCGGCTCCTGCCATGCCCAATCGCGTGAACTCGGCGACCGCGGCGCCAAGGATGCGCTCCCGAGTCTGGAGCCGCCGGGCCTCACGCGTCTTCATCAGTCGGAGAAGATCTCGCGGTTGACCGTATGGAGATACGGGATGGCGAGGAATGGAGTGATGTAGAAGATGTCGTAGAGCCACCAGCCGACCACGGGCAGGACCACACCGGCGAACCGAACGTCGGCGAACATCGTCATGTTGAAGATGTAGAGAGTCCAGATGACGACACCCATCCAGCAGGTCACGATCATCCACTGCTGGCCCCACCGCTTCATCTGCAGGAAGCCGATCCCTGCTGCGATGCGCATGGTGAAGACGGTCAGGATCATGCCGACTTCCATGGCCTTCTCGCCCGGCCCTGCAGCACCGCCGACCCAGAGTTCGTTGTAGTGCCAGAAGTAGCCGGCATCGAACATGTTGCCCCAGCCGTTCAACAGGACCCTTGCCAGGATCGTGTGGTTCGCGACGAGGTCGAGCGCCCATCCGACGGTGTTGATCGCGGCATCGATGATGACCAGGTAGCCGATCAACGTGACGATCATCGGCCGCACCGAAAGCCCGTCGCGCTGCGCGCGCCGCAGCAACCAGACTCCGCGCAAGAACAGGGGCAGTCCGAAGATGCCGAGGGCGGCCGTGCCGATCAGCAACGAGCCCGAGATCAACCACTTGTCGGCCTGACTCTGCGCCAGGCGCGACTTCTCCATGTGCTCGTCGATGGTGAGCTTCTGCTCTGAAAGCGTCATGGTCGGTTACAGCTCCGGAAGGACCAGCGGCGAGTTGTGGGTTTGGATGCCACCGTCGACGTGGAAGACCGCGCTGGTGGCGTAGCAATCCTTCGTCGAGAGGTAGAGCGCGAGCCGCCCGAGGTCGGCAACGTCGCCGAAGCGGTGCAGTGGCGTCAGTTCCCTCATCTTGTCGCCCGCCTCCGGCATCATGTCCAGGGCGATCTGCAGTCCGTCGGTCATGAACGAACCCAGCGCGATGGCGTTGACGCGAATCTTCGGTGCCAGCTCCTGCGCCATGGCCCTCGTCAGCGCTTCCAGCCCGCCCTTGGCCACGCAGTAGGCGCCGAGTGCGGGAATCCCGAGATGTCCTGAGCCAGAGGAGATGTTGACGATGCTCCCTTGCCCAACGGCGAGCATGTGCGGAACCGACAGCTGGCTCATGATGAAGGCGGACGTCACGCACCAGTCGAAGGTGTTGCGGAAGTCTTCGTCGGTGATCTGAAGGAATGGCGCATACGTGGATCCGCCGACGTTGTTGATCAGGATGTCGATGCGGCCAAACTGGTCGATGGTCTGCGCAACCACCCGCTCGCCATCGGTGCGTTCGACCGCATCGGCCTGGATGCCCACCGCCTTGCCACCTGCCGCCTCGATCTCCTTGACCGTTTGCTCCAGCTGTTCGGTGGTTCGAGCGGTCCCGACGACGGTGGCGCCCGCCTCGGCCAGCACCTTCGCGATGCCGGCGCCCACTCCCCTGCCTGCGCCGGTGACGATGGCGACTTGACCTTCCAGATTGAACTGCTCCAAGGCCATTCCAGTCCTCCTGACGAGCCCTCGGTGGCGCGGACCCCGACGCAAGTTCTAGTCCAGATTGATGACTCGTGTCAATGACGTGACTCAGCTAAAAATCGGCATAACTGCGCTTATCTGCCTTGATGCCAGTTCGGTGCATGCTTGACTGAGTCATGTCAGTATTGACGTCGTAGGCGCCTTCGCGGTCCTTCATGCGATAACGACCGTCTCGTTTCGCCGGATCGCCACGCCGGATGTCGAGAGTCGTCCGCAAGCGTTCACGGCATGAGAAAATGTGCGCGCCATGCCCAAGAAGTACGGGATCAAAGAGAAGGATCAGGTCGTATCTCACGTCGTCAACCTGGTCCTCACCGGCAAGCTGCGCTCGGGAGATCGGTTGGACCGCAATGAGATCGCCGAGCAGCTCGGGCTGAGTCGCGTCCCGATTCAAGAGGCCGTCGTTCAGCTGGAGCACGACGGCGTGTTGTCCACGCGCTATCACCGGGGCGCGTTCATCGAGCGCTTCGACGCTGACTCCGTGTTAGAGAATCACGAGCTCTACGGCGTGCTCAACGGGATGGCCTCCGCGCGCGCCGCGGCAAATCCGAGCCCACGATTACTGCACCGGCTCGAGCAGCTCGACGACAAACTGCGTTCGGCCAACGGGCCGCGCAAGTTTCACCAAACAGCCTGGGCCTACCGCAAGACGATCAACGACGAATACGCGGGTCCGCGGCTGCAGGCCGCGATCAGGGCTGCGCGGTTGTTGGTCCCCACCTCGTTCTGGTCGACGGGCCTCGACGGTCAGGCCGAACTGCTGCCGTCCTACACCGCGGAGACGGCGGCCATTCACGCCAACGACTCGGACGCCGCGCGCGATGCGTGCATCGGAAGAGCCGAGGTTACGGGCAGGCTCATGCTCGCCGAACTGGTGCGACGCCGGGTCCTCGAGCCCACCTCGTTGCGTTCTGAGTGAACACAAAACGCTATCGGGCGTGCGCAAGCGGCTAGGTTGCCAGGATGGCCCGATCACCGAAGGCTTTGGTCATCACCCTGGTTGCGCTCATCGTGGCGAGCTTCGGGATGGCACCCACCGCGGCAGCCGATGGCGACCAATGCGCACCGCCAGGCACTCAGAGCGCGAGCGCGCTGCCGACGAACCTTGCCGCGGCGGCAAAGGGACCGGATGACGACGACTACACGACACTCAACGTTCAACCTCTCACCTCGGTCGACGTCGGCAAGCTCCGGCTCGGCACCCCTGGCGTTCTGACCGTCGGCACGCTCTCGGATGCCCCGCCGAGCATCTGCATCAACGCGAAGGGCCAGTTCACCGGCTTCGACAACGAACTGCTTCGCGCCATCGCGGACAAGCTCGGACTGAAGGTGAACTTCGTCGGCACCGACTTCTCCGGCTTGCTCGCGCAGGTGGCGTCGCGCCGCTTCGACGTCGGCTCGTCGTCGATCACCACAACCGACGCGCGAAGGGAGACCGTCGGCTTCACCAACGGCTACGACTTCGGCTACTTCTCGCTAGTGGTGCCGACCGGTTCGTCGATCACCGGCTTCGACAAACTCGCAGCCGGCCAACGAATCGGCGTCGTGCAGGGAACCGTGCAAGAGGAGTACGTGGTCAAGACGCTCGGGCTCGACCCCGTGAAGTTCCCCGACTACAACACCGTGTACGCCAACCTGAAGACCAGGCAGATCGACGCATGGGTCGCACCGTCGCAGCAGGCGCTCGGCACCGTGCAGAAGGGCGATCCCGTGCAGATCGTCGAAAACACCTTCAGCTTGGACAATTTCGTCGCCTACGCCGTGGCAAAGGAGAACAAGCCCCTGATGGACGCGCTGAACTCCGGGCTGGACGCGGTGATCGCCGACGGGACTTGGGCGCGGCTGTACTCCGACTGGGTGCCCCGCGCGTTGCCGCCCGGCTGGAAGCCAGGCTCGAAGGCCGCCCCCTTGCCGCAGCTGCCCGACTTCGCGGCGATCGCCGCCTCCCACGGGCCTGCGGACAACTCGGGATCTGCTCCTTCCTCGACGCTCGGCCAGCTCAAGAGCGCGTTCCTGAACTGGGACCTCTACAAGAAGGCGATCCCCGACCTCTTCAAGACCGGACTACCCAACACCCTGATCCTCACGGTCAGCGCTAGCGTCATCGGCCTGATCGTCGGCTTGGTTCTGGCCGTTGCGGGAATCTCGAGGTCCCGATGGCTGCGTTGGCCCGCACGCGTGTACACCGACGTCTTCCGTGGGCTGCCAGAGGTCGTGATCATCCTCGTCATCGGACTTGGCTTCGGACCGATCGTCGGACCATTGACCGGCAACAACCCGTATCCCCTCGGCATTGTCGCGCTCGGTCTCATGGCAGGCGCCTACATCGGCGAGATCTTCCGGTCAGGCATCCAGAGCGTGGAGTCGGGGCAGCTCGAAGCCGCGCGGGCGCTGGGCTTCAGCTACTCGTCTTCGATGCAGTTGATCGTTGTGCCACAAGGCATTCGGCGCGTCCTGCCCGCACTCGTCAACCAGTTCATCTCGCTGTTGAAGGCGTCGTCGCTCGTCTACTTCCTCGGCTTGATCGCCAGCCAACGCGAGCTGTTCCAAGTCGGCCGCGATCTCAACGCACAGACCGGCAGCCTGTCGCCCTTGGTGGCCGCTGGCTTGTTCTACCTATTGCTGACGATCCCGCTGACGCACCTGGTGAACTACATCGACGACCGCCTCCGCAAGGGTAGAGGCCTCGACTCCGGCGATCCGGCGAGCCCAGCCAATCCGGCCGTAACCCAGGAGATGGTGTGAGTACTCCAACAGCTGGCAGTAAAGCGACGACGGCGTTCGAGCCAGTCTCTCTGGCGGCCAACGACATTCACCTCGCATTCGGGACCACCCGAGTTCTCCGCGGCGTCGACGTCGACGTGCCCGCGGGCACCACGACGGCGATCATCGGACCGTCCGGATCGGGAAAGTCGACTCTGCTGCGCACGCTCAACCGGCTGTACGAGCCGGACAAGGGCGACATCCTGCTCGACGGTAGGTCCGTGCTTCGCGACGATCCCGACCAACTACGCCAACGCATCGGGATGGTGTTCCAGCAGTTCAACCTCTTCCCGCACCGCAGCGTCCTCGACAACATCACGCTGGCACCGCGCAAGCTCAAAAACCTTGGCGCAGAGGAGGCTCGGTCCCTTGGGCTCGCGCAGTTGGAGCGGGTCGGGTTGCGGCACAAGGCGGACGTCCGCCCCGCGACGCTGTCCGGCGGCCAGCAGCAGCGAGTGGCGATCGCGCGCGCACTGGCGATGGCTCCTCAGGTGATGTTCTTCGACGAGGCGACTTCGGCGCTGGATCCCGAGCTAGTCAAGGGCGTGCTGTCGCTGATGACCGATCTCGGCGAGGACGGCATGACGATCGTCGCCGTCACCCATGAGATGGGCTTCGCAAGGTCGGCGGCCGACGCCGTGGTGTTCATGGATCACGGCGCCGTCGTGGAGTCCGGACCACCGGAGCAGATATTCGACGGAGCGCAGACCGAACGGCTCCGTCAGTTTCTTTCGGACGTCCTCTAGGCCGCACGATTTGCGCGCACGTCGGCGGCATGAGGCCAATCACGAGGAAAACGCACTGACCTTCGATACTGACGGAGCACGAGAGGTTAGACTAGCGAATTATGGTCGAGACCGAACCGCAGGTCACTGAGCTGGCCGGAGAGCTGCAACAGGTGCTCTCCAAGCTCTTCTCCGTACTGCGCCGCGGTGACTCCACCCGTGGAACCGCCGGGGACCTCACCCTCGCTCAATTGTCGATCCTCCTGACACTGCTCGATCAGGGCCCCATCCGCATGACGGAGTTGGCCGCACACGAGCGCGTCCGAACTCCAACGACCACCGTGGCGATCCGTAGGCTCGAGAAGCTCGGGCTGGTGAAGCGGTCGCGGGATCCTTCGGATCTGCGCGCCGTCCTCGTCGACGTCACCCCGCGCGGACTCGTTCAACATCGGGAGGCGACGGCCACTCGGCGCGCCGCACTCGCAGCGCTGCTGAGCAAGCTGCGCGACGACGAACGTCAGACCCTGGCTGCGGCGCTCGCACCGCTTGCTCGACTGGCCGAGCAGGTCGAGACCGACTGATCAACCCAGCCAGTCGAGTACGGCTGCCGCCGTCCACGACTGCTGCATGCTACCCAGCGGCGCCCCGGTGAACGGCTCGTAGTACTCCGCGAACGTCCCGTCGCTGGCCTGTCGCAAACCCTCACGCTGCAGGATCGACGACCGCTCCGCCCAGCCGCGTCGCGCGAAGCACCACGAGAACAGCCACGTCATGACCGGCCATACGGGGCCACGCCAATACTCGCGCGCCCTGAAGTCGCGCGACACGGGTGACGTCGAGGGAATCAGCGAATACTTCATGTCCGGATGCCCGCAGAACCGTGGCCCCTCCAACAGCCGCAACAGCGTGCGCTCCTTGTCGTGGGGCAGCCCGCCGCATAGCAGCGGGGCGAACCCTGCGACCGTTTCGGTGGCTACCCAGCGCTCAGCCCTGACATCGTAATCCCTTGCTACGCCGGTCCTTTCATCCGTGCTCTCGACGACGCCCTTGCGGAATCGCTCAGCCCACGCGTAGAGGTCGCGTACGTCGGCATGCGGTCGTTTGTAATCCTCGCCGATCTCGGCGAGCACTGTGCACGCCACCGAGAGGATCGCCGAGACGAAGACATCCTCGACCTGAAAGCTCATCACCTTGGGCAACAGATCGTCGTCGTAGCGCGCCGACTTCATCTCCTCCAGCAGCCATAGGTACCGGTCGTATTCGGTGTCCGAAGGCCGCTGGGTGGCATCGGTGTTTATCTTGTTGTCCTCGCGCTGGTACTCCGGCACGTTGCCTGGCACGACGTTGGCGTAGGCGCTGTCCCACCGCGGCGAGTTGTCCATGCCGGACTCCCAGCCGTGGTACAGCGTTACCCGACCGCGCGCCTTGGGATCTCGCGCCCCGGCCAACCAGCGATGCCATCGCACTAGATCGTCCCAGCGGCGGTCGAGGAACGACTCGGCGACGTTGCGCGTCGAGCGGCCTCGGGTGCGGGCGTGATCGAGGATGCGTTGAACGGCGATCGCGTGCACGGGCGGTTGGGTGATGCCCGAGGTGTGCCGGGTACGCGGCGCGTTGGCGGCCAGGGCCGACGTCGCCCAGCGCGCGGGGCCTGGGAAGTAGCCGTCGACGCCGTTGGCGAACACGATGTGCGGGATCATTCCGTTGCGCCACTGTGCAGAAAGCAGGGTGTCGAGTTCGACGACGGCGCGCTCCACGCTCAGCGGGGCGAGGCCGATGGCCACGAACGCGGCGTCCCAGCTCCACATGTGCGGGTACAGAAGAGGCGCGGCGGTGGTCATCACGCCCAGGTCATTGCCACGCAGCAGGTAGGCGGCGCGGGCCGCGAGCTGTGTTGGCGCGAAACTCGGATCGGGTGGCATCCGTTCCATCATGCGACCTCCCGCCCGAAATCGCAGGTCGGTAGGGTCACATCCCATGCCGACCGCGATGATCACCGGGGCGGCGCGCGGGCTTGGCTCGGCCATCGCCGCCGCCTTGGCACCTACCCACACGCTGTTCCTTGCGGGCCGCCCTTCTCCCGAACTGGATGCGGTGGCCAACCGGTTCGGGGCGACGACGTGGCCCGTCGACCTTGCCGACCCCGATGCGATGGAGGCGGTCGTAGAGCCGATCGCCGACCTCGACGTCCTGATCCACAACGCGGGCGTGGCCTACCCTGGCCGGGTCGCGGAGTCCTCGGTCGACGAGTGGCGCGCGACCATGGCGGTCAACGTCGTAGGAGCCGTCGCGTTGACCTTGGCGCTGCTGCCCGCACTACGGAGTGCACGCGGCCAGGTGGTATTCATCAATTCCGGTGCAGGACACAATGTGTCGCCGGGCCTGGCGTCCTACTCGGCCAGCAAGTTCGCGCTTCGGGCGTTCGCGGATTCATTGCGCATCGACGAGCCCGGCCTTCGCGTGACGTCCGTTCATCCAGGCCGGATCGACACCGACATGCAGCGCGACCTGATCGCCTACGAGGAGCGTGAGTACGTCGCCTCGCAGTTTCTGTCACCAGAGACGGTCGCACGGGTCGTGGCACAGGTGGTGTCGACGCCCGCCGACGGGCACGTGCACGAAGTGGTCATCCGGCCACACTAGGGAGCGAGATGACGGAGCACGTCGAGGTCCACGAGGCGTCCATCGCGGACCTCCGCCGCGCGTTGACCGAGGGTCGAGTGTCCGCCGTCGGCTTGCTGGAGGCGTACCTCGCCCGCATCGCCGCCTACGACGGCGCATTGAATGCGATCGTGGTGGCGAACCCTGATGCACGCGCCGACGCCGAGGCCTCCGATGCGCGCAGGGCAGCGGGCACAACCCTCGGCCCGCTGGACGGCATCCCCTACACCGCGAAGGACAGTTACCTGGCCCGCGGACTGACCTGCGCGGCAGGCAGCCCGGCGTTCGCGGACCTGATCGCGCAGCGGGACTCCTTCGTCATCGAGCGATTGCGTGGCGGCGGCGCCGTCCTCATCGGGTTGACCAACATGCCGCCGATGGCCAACGGCGGCATGCAGCGTGGCGTCTACGGTCGGGCCGAAAGTCCTTACAACGCCGACTTTCTCACCGCGCCATTCGGTTCGGGTTCGTCGAATGGCTCTGGCTCGGCGACGGCGGCGTCGTTGTGCGCGTTCGGCATCGGCGAGGAGACCTGGTCGTCCGGTCGCGGGCCTGCCACCAACAACGCGCTGTGCGCCTACACGCCGTCGCGAGGAGTCATCTCCACCAGAGGCGGATGGCCGCTGGTGCCGACGATGGACGTCGTCGTACCGCAGACGCGTTCGATGGCAGATCTGCTCGAGGTACTCGACGTCGTCGTGGCTGACGATCCAGACACTCGCGGTGACTTCTGGCGTGCACAGCCGTGGATTCCGCTGCCATCGGCCTCGGGCGGGCGACCGGCGTCCTATCCGGCACTCGTCGACGACGCCACCCTGACCGGGCGGCGGTTCGGGGTGCCGCGAATGTACGTCAACGCCGACAAGGAAGCGGGTGTCGGAGCGACCGGCATCGGCGGACCGACCGGTCAGCGGATAGAGACGCGGGCGTCGGCGATCGAGCTGTTCGAGGCCCTCCGGCGCGATCTAAACGACGCGGGCGCCGACGTCGTCGAAGTCGACTTCCCCGTGGTCAGCAACTACGAGGGCGACCGGGCAGGCGCACCGACGATCGCGACCCGTGGGTTCGTCTCGGCCGATTACCTGCGACGCGAGATCATCGACTTGTCGGCATGGTCGTGGGACGACTTCTTGGCTGCGAACGGTGATCCAGCCCTGAATCGCCTTGCCGACGTCGACGGTACGCGGATCTTCCCGCACCCCGAGGGCGCGCTAGGAGACCGCTACACCGGATTCGACGACGACATCGCGGAGTACCCCCGCGTCGTCCGCGAGCATCCCATCGGATCGTTCCTCGAAATTCCTTGCCTCGCTGCCGGATTGGATGGATTGGAGCGGACCAGGCAGGTCGACCTCGAGGAGTGGATGGCAAGGTTGGGCTTGGACGCAGTGATCTTTCCAGCCGTGGCCGACGTCGGGCCCGCCGACATGGACGTCAACCCCGCCTCGGCGGACCTTGGCTGGCGCAACGGTGTATGGGTTGCCAACGGCAACTTGGCGATTCGGCACCTCGGCATCCCGACCGTGACGGTGCCGATGGGGACGATGGCCGACATCGGCATGCCGATCGGACTGACGATCGCGGGCAAGGCCTACGACGACGTCGCGCTGCTGGGTTACGCCGCTGCGATCGAGGCGACGGGCTCACGGCGAACGCCGCCGCCGCGCACACCGCCGCTTCGCTAGGCAGGCCGTCGGCTGTCCAGATAGGCCGGGACGAAGATCTCGAACGCGAGCGCACAAGCGAGGAACCAACCCGAAGGCGTACGGATCTCGAAGCTGTCCGCCGAGAACACGACCGGATTGCCCTTCGCCGCTTGATCCCTCGCATCTCGATACACCCAAACGGCGGCCGAAAGCACGCCTGCCATCAGGACGAGGACGAGGAACACCCCGGCGGAGGTGTCCGAAGGAAGTGCCAACATTTGCGGTCATCTTGCCTCAAAACCGCGATTTCGGCGACCTCGGCTACAGGACGAGGTTGACCAGCCTGCCTGGCACGACGATGACCTTCCGCGGTACGGCCCCCGCGAGGAACGCTGCCACCTTCTCGTCGGCGAGGGCGGCGGCTTCGGCAGCGGCGGCATCGGCGTCGGCGGCGATCGTGATGCGACCTCGCACCTTGCCGTTGACCTGCACCGGATACTCGACCGTGTCATCGACCAGGTAGGCCGGATCGGCCTTCGGGAACGGCCCGTGCGCCAGCGACGTCTCGTGGCCAAGCCTGCGCCACAGCTCCTCGGCGATGTGTGGCGCGAGCGGCGCCAGCATGAGCACGAGGGGTTCGACTGCCTCGCGGGCCGTCACGCCTTCCTTCGTCAGATGGTTGGTGTACTCGATGAGCTTTGCCGCTGCCGTGTTGTCGCGTAGTGCCGCGTAGTCGTCGGCCACCCCTGCGATGGTGCGGTTCAGCAGCCGCAAGGTCTCCTCGGAGAGCTCACCGTGCTCGGCTACCCTCTCCTTTCCGGTCTCCTCGTCGACGACCGCACGCCATACCCGCTGCAGGAAGCGGTATGCGCCGACGACGTCCTTGACGGCCCACGGGCGCGACGCCTCCAGCGGACCCATCGACATCTCGTAGACCCGCAGCGTGTCTGCGCCGTACTCCTCGCAGATCTCGTCGGGCGACACCGAGTTCTTCAGGCTCTTGCCGATCTTGCCGAACTCCTGGTTGACCTCTATCTCGCCTTCTGGCCCCGTCCAGAAGAACTTGCCTTGGCGCTCAACGACTTCCGCGGCTGGCACGTAGCTGCCTCTGGCATCGGTGTAGGCGAACGCCTGGATGTAACCCTGGTTGACGAGCCGACGGTAGGGCTCGCGAGAAGTGACGTGGCCGAGGTCGTGAAGCACCTTGTGCCAGAACCTGCAGTACAGCAGGTGCAGCACCGCGTGCTCGACGCCGCCGACGTAGATGTCGACACCGCCCGGGTCGTTCTCGCCGTGTTCGGCGGGACGCGGACCCATCCAGTACGCCTCGTTCTCCTTGGCGCAGAACTCTTCCGAGTTCTGTGGATCTGCGTAGCGAAGCTCGTACCATGAGCTGCCCGCCCACTGCGGCATCACGTTGGTGTCGCGGGAGTAGGACTTGAGCCCGTCACCGAGGTCGAGTTCGACGTGCACCCACTCGGTGGCCTTGCCCAGCGGGGGCGACGGCTCGCTGTCAGGGTCGTCGGGGTCGAACTGTACGGGCGCATAGTCCACCATGTCCGGAAGCTCAACCGGCCGAGCAGAATCCGGCAATGCGTGTGCGCGGCCCTCGGCGTCGTAGACGATCGGGAACGGCTCGCCCCAGTACCGCTGGCGGGCGAACAGCCAGTCGCGCAGCTTGTACTCGATCCGTGCCTGGCCCCGCCCGTCGGCTTCCAGTACCTCGATCACCTTGGCCTTGGCGGCGGTGACGTCGAGGCCGTCGAGGTGACCGGAATTGACCAGCACCCCGTCACCCAGGTAGGCGGATTCTGAAACATCGCCGCCCGCAATCACTTCCACGATCGGTAGCCCGAATTCGGAGGCGAACTCCCAATCTCGCTGATCGTGGCCGGGCACCGCCATGATCGCCCCCGTGCCGTATCCAGCCAACACGTAATCGGCGATGAAGATCGGCACCGGCTTGCCGTCGACGGGGTTGGTTGCGAAGGTGCCGAGGAACACCCCCGTCTTCGTCTTGTTCTCCTGCCGCTCCAGATCGGTCTTCGCCGCAATGGCCTCGCGATAGGCGGCGACCGCCTTCGCGGGGGTCTCCGCGCCGTACGTCCACCGCGCATCGACGTCGTCCGGCCATTCCGCAGCCACCAGGTCGTCGACCATGTCGTGCTCGGGGGCAAGCACCAGATACGTCGCACCGAACAGCGTGTCGGGCCGCGTCGTGAACACCTCGATCTCCGCGTCCGGTGCGGCGAACAACACCGACGCGCCCATCGAACGCCCGATCCAGTTGCGCTGCATGGCCTTGACCTTGTCAGGCCAATCCAAGACTTCGAGGTCGTCCAGCAGCCGGTCGGAGTAGGCCGTGATGCGCATCATCCACTGCCGCAATCGCCTCCGGAACACGGGAAAGTTGCCGCGATCGCTTCTGCCGTCCGACGTGACCTCTTCGTTGGCAAGCACCGTGCCTAGCCCTGGACACCAGTTGACGATCGAATCGGCCCGGTACACCAGCCGGAAGGAGTCGACTACGTCGGCGCGCTCCCCAGCGGTCATGTTCGACCAGTCCCTGCCATCATCGAGAGTGCGTGCACCCGAATCGAATTCAGCGATCAGCTCCGCGATGGGTCGCGCCTTCTGAGACGAGACGTCGAACCACGCGTTGTAGATCTGCAAGAAGATCCACTGCGTCCACTTGTAGAAGTCGGCGTCGGTAGTGGAGAAGCTGCGACGGGCGTCGTGCCCCAGCCCCAACCTGCCGAGCTGACGGCGGAAGTTGACGATGTTCGCATCGGTTCGAGTCTTCGGATGTGTGCCCGTCTGGATTGCGTACTGCTCGGCAGGCAGGCCGAACGAGTCGAAGCCCAGGGCGTGCAGCACGTTGCGGCCCGTCATCCGGAAGTATCTCGCGTAGACGTCGGTGGCGATGTAGCCGAGCGGATGCCCCACGTGCAGTCCGTCTCCGGAGGGATACGGGAACATGTCCTGAACGAACATCTTGTCGTCCGGTACCGCCGAACCGTCGGTGGGTGCAAGCGTGCCCACCGGGTTGGGCACGTTGAACGTTCCGCGCCGAGCCCAGGTCTCCTGCCACTCCCGCTCGATGTCGCCCGCCAACGTAGCGGTATAGCGGTACTGCGGTGCGCCAGAAGCGTCGCTGCCGCCCGTAGCCATATCGCCTTCAGTCACGTGAACAGGGTAGTCAGCAAGGGCCACTGATCTCGAAACGGCCTGCGGCTACGGGTTGGTATCGGTTCCGTTGCAGACCGGTCTGTGCATGGTTGCAGCTCGATTCCGGACCTATTCCAGACCTATCGGCAAGGAGTCTGGCCTGGATACAGTCGGCGCCTGATCATTCAGGACCCGTCTGGGCCCGCGCGCAGTGAGCTCGTCGAAGGGACTACGTCAGATGTTCGAGAATGCCCGTCGCTGTGGCCTTCTGGCCGGCGCTGTCTCAAGCGCGATGGCAGGCGTCGTCGGCTTCGCCTGCACGACTGCCTCCGCCGAACCCACCTACCCACAGCCAGGCCTACCTGCCCCGTCTCCCATTGCGCAGCAGGCTGCAGCGCTCCCCCTGACCGGGCCGGTGCCCGCTGCCGCGCCCAGCGTCGTCGCGGCGACGTCGGTGACGCTCGTCGACTTCCTCAAGGACAAGCAGGTCAAGCTCGAGCCACAGGTGAGCAAGGGCTTCACGGCGCTGAACATCGTGCTCCCGATGCCGACGGGCTGGAGTCAGGTCCCCGACCCCAACGTCCCCGACGCGTTCGCCGTCATCGCCGATCGCGTCGGCGGCGACGGGCTCTACACCTCCAACGCCGCGCTCGTCGTCTACAAGCTCGTCGGCGGCGAATTCGACCCGAGGGAAGCCATCAGCCACGGGTTGATCGACAGCCAGCAGCAGACCGCTTGGAAGACGACCGACGCGTCGCTCGCCGACTTCGGTGGCATGCCATCCGCGGCGATCGAGGGCACCTACCGGCAGAACAACATGACGCTGAACACCACGCGCAGGCACGTCCTCGCCACCTCCGGTGGGGACAAGTACCTGGTCTCCCTGTCGGTGACGACCAGCGCCGCGGTGGCCGTTGCCGCAGGTGACGCGACCGACGCCGTCGTTCGGGGATTCCGGGTCACCTCGCCGGATGCGCCGCCCCCACCGCCGGCACCCGCACCTGTCCCAGCGGCAGCGGCCGCGGCGCCCGCCGCGCTCCCCTCGTTGCCCATCACGCACCAGATGCTGGTGTTGCCCGGCTAGTATCCTTTCGCCCATGCTGATCGCCGCGGTGCTTTGCTCGTGCGCCGCCGCAGCGACGGCGGCCGCGGGACTCTGGTCACTGGCCCACCACTCTGACGATCCCGTCAGGCAAACCCTGCGAGCGGTGGCGCCGACACAGCTGGCCGCCTCGGCGATGCTGGCAGCGGGCGGTGTCGTCGCGTTGGTGGCGCCACGTCACGTCGGCGTGCTGATCCTCGTCGTGTGCGTCGTTGGAGCGATCGGCACCGTGGCGGCTGGCTGTTACCAGGCCGCCAAGGCGGCAGCACGAAGCCAGTCGGCACCGAGCGGGTGTGCGGGTTCCTGCGCGTCGTGTGTACTGCCTTGCGGTAGCCCATGATTCGGATCCTGAAGAGCGGCGGGTTCGTCTTCGCGGTCATCGGCGTCATCGCGCTGGCGGCTCTCTTTCCCGTCGAGGGCACCTTCGGCGACGTTCTCACCGGCATCACCGCAGCCGCAATCTTCGTGCTCTTCGTCCTCTACGGCACTCGCCTGTCGCCGAGTGAGGCGTGGGAAGGGCTGCGCCACTGGCGTCTACACATCCTCGTCGTCGGGGCGACCTTCGTCGCGTTCCCACTACTCGCCTTCGCGGCGAGGCTGTTGGTGCCGTCCGTCCTGACGCCGGGTCTGTACACCGGCATCGCGTTCCTGTGCCTCGTCCCATCGACCCTCCAGTCGTCGATCACGTTCGTCTCCATCGCGAAGGGCAACGTCCCGGCGGCCATGGTCACGGCGTCGTTGTCGAACATGCTGGGGGTCGTGCTGACCCCGCTTCTTGTCCTTCTGCTGATCGACCCCGACCGCCCGCCGGACGTCGATGGGTCGGCGCTGCTCAATATCGCCGTGCTGTTGCTGTTGCCCTTCGCCATAGGCCAACTGTTGCGGCCTCGGCTCGCGGGCTGGCTGGAGCGCAACGACCGTGTGACCCGCGTGTACGACCGCGCGGTGATCCTGCTCGTCGTCTACTCCGCGTTCTCCTTCGGCGTCGCGCACCACGTCTTCAGCGCGGTCAGCCCGTGGCGGCTCGTCGAGATGGCGGTGGTCTGCGCAGTCCTGTTGGCCGCAATGCTGGGCATCACCTATGGCATCTCGCGACTGGCAGGACTGAGCCGCGCCGACATGACCGTCGTCGTGTTCTGCGGTTCGAAGAAGAGCATGGGGTCTGGGCTACCGATGGCGCTGCTGCTATTCGGCCCTGCCGCGGTCGGCCTGATCATGTTGCCGCTCATGCTCTATCACCAGATCCAGCTAGTGGTGTGCTCGTGGCTGGCCAATCGGATGGCGCGTGCCGCGCCATCCGAGAACGCGCCCGCTTAGTTGCGGCTGACCTCGATCGGGTGCGTTGCGAGCAATGAGAGCGGCATCGGCTGACGGCGCAACACCCTTGCCCACAGGTCCACCCTCGGCTCGACGAGAACGTCGGAAGGCAACGCGGACAACACGATCCAGTCATCACGCTCGATCTCACCGTCGAGCTGTCCGATGGTCCAACCCGAGTAGCCTGCATAGATTCGGACGCCCTCGACCACCGGTGCGATGTCGTCGGGCTCGGCGTCGAGGTCAACCATCACCATGCGTCCCTGGACGTGACGCAGACCCGGCACGTCATTGACGTCGACGCCGACTCGCAGCGTCGCAAGGCAGAGCGCGGCGTCGCGCTTGACCGGACCGCCGATGAACATCGTCTTGGGTTTGGTGGCCAACTTCGCCCACTGCGGCAGCACGTTGTAGACCGCGGTTTCGCTCGGCCGGTTCAGCACCACTCCGAGAGTGCCGCCGTCGTTGTGTTCGACGACGTAGATGACGCTGCGGCGGAAGGTCGGCTCGTGCAGATCGGTATTGGCGAGCAGTAGCGTTCCCGCGCGGACACGGTGCATCGCAGGGGCGGTGTAGTCCTCCGGGTCCTCTGACGGCGCCACTTGACCATCATGTCATCACGCCGCCCCTGACGTGGCGAACGGGCGCGGCCTGCCGAGGTATTTGGGTACTTGGTTTGTAGGCTGGAGCGAGTTGCCGATCATCGAGTAACTCCATTCGACAGGATCGGATCCCCCGTGACTGAATCCCTAGCACCCGCTGCGGTGTGGCGGTCGATTCGCGGGCTGACCGAGTTCCGTCGCCTACTCGAACTGCGCATGGTGAGCCAATTCGGTGACGGCCTGTTCCAGGCCGGCCTCGTCGGCGCGCTGCTGTTCAATCCCGAGCGGGCCGCTACCCCGTGGGCAATCGCTGGGTCATCGGCGGTGCTGTTCCTGCCCTATTCGCTTCTGGGTCCGTTCGCGGGGGCGCTCCTCGACAGGTGGGACCGCAGGAAGGTCTTGATCGGCGCCAACCTGGCTCGCCTGATCTTGACGGTCTGCGTCGGCACCTTTCTGGCCGTGGGGGCGACCGATCTGACGCTTCTCTTCGGTGCACTGATCGTGAACGGGTTCACCCGATTCGTCGCCTCCGGGCTGTCGGCGGCACTGCCTCACGTCGTGCCACAGGAACGCGTCGTTGCGATGAACTCCCTCGCCACTGCGTGCGGATCGGCCGCCTACGCACTCGGCGCGTTCTTCATGTTCGTTCCTCGGTGGTTGTTCGGCACTGGAGACACCGGTTCGTCTGCGGCCATCTTCGCCGCGGTGCTACCGGTCGCCCTGGCCCTGTGGCTGTCGGTCCGGTTCAAGCCGCACGTGCTGGGGCCCGACGACTCGGCCCGCGCGGTGCACGGCTCCGTCGCCTACGCCGTGGCCACCGGTTGGGTGTACGGGTTGCGGACGGTGTTCGGGGTACGCACCGTCGGCGCCACGCTGGCGGGGCTCATTGCGCACCGCATGGTGTTCGCGATCAACACCATGCTGGTGTTGGTCATCGTGCGGCACACCGACCTTCACGACGCCCCAGGGATCGGCACCGCCGCGGCGTTCGGAGGGGCCGCGGGTTTGGGGACCTTCCTCGCCAACTTCGCGACGCCATCCGCCGTCCAGCGGTGGGGCCGCTACGCCTCTGCGAACGGTGCGCTCCTCGTCGCCGCGCTGATCCAACTCTGCGGACTAGGACTGCATCTCCCCGTGATGCTCGCGTGCGGCTTCGCGCTCGGCTTCGCCGGACAGGTGGTCAAGTTGTGCGCAGACTCCGCGATGCAGATCGACGTCGACGACGCACTTCGCGGCCACGTCTTCACCGTTCAGGACTCGGTGTTCTGGGTCTCGTTCGTCCTTGCTCTGACGGTATCGGCGGCCGTCATACCCGCCGACGGGCACTCGCTGGGGCTCGTCATTGCGGGTTCGGTGCTCTATCTCCTTGGCCTTGCAGCCCATGCGACCATCGGGCGACGGGCGCACCGTACGGACAACTAGTCTGGCGCCATGGCGTCGGCAGACTCGGTGGTGGAAGACCTTCGCGCCGAAAGCGACTCGCTCGACGAACTGGTCGCCGAACTGTCCGCTGACGGTTGGCGCACCGAGACGCCTGCGCCGGGTTGGACCATCGCCCACCAGATCGCGCATCTGTGGTGGACGGATCGAGTGGCCGTCGTCGCGGTCACGGACGAACCGGCCTTCGCGAAGCTGGTGGCAGAGGCCGCGCCACGGGCAACCACGTTCGTCGACGAAGGGGCCGAGCAACTCGCCGTCACCCCGCCTGCGGACATGCTCGCCGAGTGGCGTAGCACCCGGACAGCGCTGCACGACGAGTTGCTGCGCGTCGAGGACGGTCGCAAGCTGCCGTGGTTCGGGCCGCCGATGAGCGCGGCGTCCATGGCGACGGCCCGGCTGATGGAGACGTGGGCGCACGGTCTCGACGTCGCCGACGCGCTTGAAGTTCGACGCCCGGCGACGGCCCGGCTGCGGTCCATCGCACACATCGGCGTGCGGACCCGCGACTTCGCGTACGCCGTCCACGGCCTGACCCCGCCGGCCGAGCCGTTTCGTGTCGAGCTGCTCGCACCCGACGGACAGACGTGGTCATGGGGGCCTGCCGACGCCGCCCAGTCGGTGACGGGCTCCGCAGAGGACTTCTGCATGCTCGTGACGCAGCGTCGACCGCACGCGGATCTGGACGTGATCGCGAATGGCCCCGACGCGCAGAAGTGGTTGACGATTGCGCAGGCGTTCGCGGGACCGCCAGGTGCTGGTCGCTCCTAGCATGGGGTACTGACACGAAAGGTGTTGTGGCCCTGGGTTGTCCACAGTCGGAGGTTCATCCACAGGTGAGCTGTTGAGGGCTGGTTTCGGTCGGGGGTGCTGGTTAGCGTCGGTGGTGTGTTCGATCAATTGGCCACTGCCGCCAGCACGGCGCGTACCCCCACCGAGCGGGTCCGCGCGTTTACCCGTGCGGAGAACTCGGCGTGCGCAGCGCGGCTGTCGGCGATGGCCGACATGCTGGCCGCCGCCCAATCGGCAGATGGGTCGGCTGATCGGGAACAGTGGCGTTGCGACAACTGGGCTGCGGTGTGCGCGGCGATCGGCGCCGCTCACGGCGTGACCAGCGGGGTGGCCACCGGCTTGTTGACCGATGCGGTCGTGTTGCGGGAACGGTTGAGCACGCTGGCCGCGCTGTTCGCGTCGGGTGAGCTGTCCTATCGGGTGGTGCACCTGATCTGTTCGCGAACCATGCTGGTGCGCGACCCCGATGCCATCACAGCGTTGGATACCGCGTTGGCCGAGGTGTTCGGGGCGGGGTCCGTGATGTCGATGGATGCGGTGCAGACCACCGTCGACGCGTTGGTGCTGACGCTGGATCCGTTCGCGGTGCGCCGCACCCAGGCCAAGGCCCGCGCCCATCGGGTCGATGTGTACGTCGACGACGCCAGCGGTACCGCGCAGGTGGACGCGTGCCTGTCGGTCACCGACGCCGAGGCGTTCGATCAACGCGCCGATGCGTTGGCGCGCACGGTGTGCCACCGCGATCCGCGAGATCTCGACGCGCGGCGCTCGGCGGCGATGGGGGCGATGGCCTTCGGGTGGGACAGGCTGCCGTGCCTGTGCCAGTCCGCCAACTGCGAGGCGGAGTTCACCCCGGCCAGCGGCGGGGTGATCGTCCACGTGATCGCCCCCCAGAACGCCCTCGATGGCGGCGCGAGCGATCCGGCCGGCGGTCCCCGCGACGACGGTGGCCCCGGTGACGGGCTGGCGAACCCGGGGCCTGACGCCCGCCAAGGTACGCAACCCGATCACCGCGACCGGCCTCGGGACCAGAACGACGAAACCGACGCGGCTACCGAGGCCGACGAGCCCGTCACCGAGAACGACGACGTCGACGGCACCGAAAACGATTGCGCTGCAGTCGAATCAAATCTGAGGTGCGACGCCGCTGGCCCGCCGGTGGGTGACCTCACCGCCCAGCGCCGCGGGCTAGTCGGCGGCACGCTCAATCCGCTGCCCAAGCCCTTGTCCGCCTACAGCTGGTCGGGACTGCTGGCCGCGATCAACGCCGACCCCGGCCAACTGTGCCCGGCCAGCCCGGGGGTGATCCTCGGCGGCGCAGTCGTGCCCGCACCGGTGATCGCCCAAGCCGCCATGCACGCCACCATTCGCCCGCTGATCCACCCCGGCCAGGCGCCCCCCGAACCCCGCTACCGGCCATCGACGGCGCTGGCCGAGTTCGTCCGAGCCCGGGACTTGACCTGTAGGTTCCCGGGCTGCACCCGCCCCGCCACGGTCACCGACATCGACCACACCATCCCCTACCCGTGTGGGCCGACCCAGGCGTCGAACCTGAAATGTCTATGCCGCCCACATCATTTGCTCAAGACGTTCTGGCCAGGCTGGTCGGACCGACAACTGCCCAACGGCGATGTGATCTGGACCGACCCCGACGGCCACACCTACCTGACCAACCCGGGCTGCAAGACGCTGTTTCCCGAACTGTGCGAACCGACCGCGACGGTCACCGCCCGCGGCCCGGCCCCGCCCAAGCACACCACCGGGTTGACCATGCCCCGACGCGCCACCATCCGACAGCACGACCGCGCCCAGCGCATCGACACCGAACGCCGCGCCAACACCCCCGACGTCATCAAACGCCTCCAAGAATGCGTCGCATCCTTCTAGAGTTCGGCGTCACACCTGCGTGGCGGCGTCCGCGCGCCCGTCTCCGTCGCTGTCCAACAGCGTCACGTCCCACCTGCCATCCCCATCGGTGTCGACGAGCGCCTTCCCGTCGACGAGCACGCGGTCGGCCAACCCGTCGCGGTTCACGTCCAGCAGCCTGTCGTCGGCCTGACCGTCACCGTCGAAGTCCACGACCGACCCGCCCGCGGGATGCTCGACACCGTCGACGCCAAACCAGCGCAACTGCTCGGTTCGGCCGTCCACGCCGACGGTCCACGTGCCGGATCCGTCGTCGGTGAAGTACGCCTCCGCGCGGCCGTCGTCGTCGAGATCGAACACCACGTGATCGGCGAACCCGTCGTGGTCGAAGTCGGCAACGGCGTCGTCGAAGCGGCCGTCGCCGTCGACGTCCAACCCGATGGCGTCGAGTTGACCGTCCCCGTCGACGTCGAGCACCGGCTCACCCGACCAGATCGCCGCCGAACCGTCACCGTCACCAAGGCAGTAGTCCACGCAATTAGGACGCGGCCTCAGCCCCTCGCGTTCCACCACTTCTGAAGTTCGGCGACGGCCTCGTCGTGCTCGAGGGGGCCGCGGTCCAGCCGCAACTCCTTGAGGTAGCGCCACGCCTGCCCAACCTGCGGGCCTGCGGGGATTCCGAGAATCGCCATGATCTCGTCGCCGTTGAGGTCGGGGCGCACCCGTTGCAGATCCTCGGCGGCGGACAACTCGGCGATCCGGTTCTCCAGGTCGTCGTAGTTGGCCTGCAGCCGAGCCGCGCGGCGCGCATTGCGGGTCGTGCAGTCGGCGCGCACCAGCTTGTGCAGCCTCGGTAACAGCGGGCCCGCATCGGTCACGTAGCGCCGGACGGCCGAGTCCGTCCACTTCCCGTCGCCGTAGCCGTGGAACCGCAGATGGAGGTACACCAGCTGCGAAACGTCGTCGACCATCTGCTTGGAGTACTTCAGCGCGCGCATCCGCTTGCGGACCATCTTGGCGCCGACCACCTCGTGGTGATGGAAGCTGACCCCGCCGTCGGGCTCGTGGCGCCGCGTCGCGGGCTTGCCGATGTCGTGCAGCAACGCAGCCCAGCGCAGAACGAGATCCGGGGGGCCCTGAACGCCTCCAGAGCTCTCCAAGTCGATGGCCTGGCGCAGCACCGTCAGCGAATGCTGATAGACGTCCTTGTGCTGGTGGTGCTCGTCGATCGCCATCCGCATCTCGCCGACCTCCGGTAACACGACGCCACCGAGCCCCGTCTGCACCATCAGGTCCACTCCCGCCAGCGGATCCGCACCGAGCAGGGTCTTGTCCAACTCGACGGCCACCCGCTCCGCGGTGATGCGGCCCAGTTCGGCAGCCATCTCCGTCATCGCGGCGCGGACCCTCGGCGCGACGGTGAAACCCAGCTGCGAGACGAACCTCGCCGCCCGCAACATGCGCAGCGGATCGTCACCGAAGGACACCTCCGGTGCCGCGGGCGTATCGATGACGCGGTTCCTCAAGTCGGCCAAACCCCTTAGGGGATCGAGGAATTCACCTGGCCCCTCTGGCGTGATCGCGACCGCCATCGCGTTGACCTTGAAGTCGCGGCGCAGCAGATCGTCGTCGAGCCGATCACCGAAGCGCACCTCCGGGTTCCGAGAGACCTTGTCGTAACTGTCGGCACGGAACGTGGTGATCTCGATGCGGTGCTCACCCTTGCCGGCGCCGACGGTGCCGAACTCGATGCCCGTATCCCACAGCGCGTCGGCCCAGGGACCCACGATCCGCTGTATCCGATCGGGTCGTGCATCGGTGGTGAAGTCGAGGTCCGTGCTGAGGCGGCCGATCAACGCGTCGCGCACGCTTCCGCCGACCAGATACAGCTGGTGCCCGGCGTCAGCAAACAGCCGGCCAAGGTCGCGCAGGATGTCGGCCTGACGATTCAGCGCGACTGCAGCACCGGCCAACAGCTCGACATCGGTGGCGCTATCGGCGCGAGGCTCGGACACGTTCGATGAGCCTAGATGGTCACGGTCTCGCAGCGGTCGGCGAGTAGGGCGGGAACGAATCCCGCCTGCAGCTACTATCGCTTGGGTGTCGGAGGGCGAGCAGGCCAAACCACGACGGCGCCGAGGAAGGCGCCGCGGCCGACGCTCTGCGGCTCCGCCCGAGGCCGACGCGAAACCCACTAGTACCGATTCCCCCGCCGTGACGCCACACCCCGTTCCCGTCCCGCCAGCCAAGCGACCAGGCCCTCGACCCGACCGGCGTGTTCAGGAACGACTCAAGACCGTGCACGAGACCTCGGCAGGCGGATTGGTCATCGACGGCATCGACGGCCCCAAGGACGACCAGGTGGCCGCGCTCATCGGACGGATCGATCGCCGCGGCCGCATGCTGTGGTCGCTGCCAAAGGGACATATCGAACTCGGCGAGACTGCCGAGCAGACCGCAATCAGAGAAGTCGCCGAGGAGACGGGCATCGAGGGCAGCGTTCTCGCCGCGCTCGGAAGCATCGACTACTGGTTCGTCACCGAGGGACGCCGCGTGCACAAGACCGTGCACCACTACCTGCTGCGCTTCCTCGGCGGCGAGCTCTCCGACGAAGACGTCGAGGTGAGCGAGGTCGCATGGGTGCCACTGCGGGACCTGCCGTCGCGGCTCGCCTACGCCGATGAGCGCAGGCTCGCCGAAGTCGCCAACGGCCTGATCGACAAGCTGCACTCCGAGGGCCCCGGCTCTCTTCCCCCACTGCCTCACTCGTCCCCGCGACGCCGCACCCAGACGCACTCGCACGCCAGGAATCGTCGCCCCGACGAGCCCGCGCAGCCCAAACCCGGCCGGCGGGCGAACGGCTGCGGCCAGGGACCATGACCGGCCTGTCGGCGCTGTTGCGGTTGTTGGCCGCCGCCGCATTGCTGACGATGATCGTCGCACCCGTCGGCCCCCCTCGTGCGGCAGCAGAACCCGATGGCCCCACCTTCCTCGCGCTGCACATCAACAAGGTGACCCCCGATCTCGTGACGACCACCAGTGCGCCGCTCGTCACGGTGACCGGTTCGGTGACCAACGTCGGCGACCGACCCGTCCGCGACGTCATGATTCGCCTGGAGCGCGCGCCTGCCGTCAGCAGCTCCGCAAGCCTTCGACAGGACCTGACCGGCTCTGTCGATCAATTCGAGGGCGTTGCCGACTTCAAGACGGTGTCGCCCGAACTGTCGCAGGGCCAGCGCGTCGAATTCACCCTGAGCTATCCGATGCGCGCGCCAGACGGGCCAGCACTCGGCATCGACAAGCCCGGCATCTATCCGCTACTGGTCAACGTCAACGGCACCCCCGACTACGGCGCCGCGGCCCGCCTCGACGACGCGCGCTTCCTGCTGCCCGTCCTCGGGGTGCCACCCGAACCGGCCAACAAGACGTCGGACTCTCTGTCGGACGACGGAGGGATCGTGCCGCCCGATACGTCGCGCCCGACACGGGTCACGATGCTGTGGCCACTCGCCGACAAGCCCCGACTGGTCGCGGGCGCCCCCGGTGGCACGACGCCGGTGCGGCTGACCGACGACGACCTCGCATCGTCGCTGGCAGGCGGCGGCCGCCTGGACACCCTGCTGTCCGCGGTCGACTTCGCCAGCAGCCCCGCCGTCGATCCGGGCGGCCAGGTGCGCAGCGCCCTGTGTCTCGCCGTCGACCCCGACCTCCTCGTCACCGTGAACGCGATGACCAACGGCTACCTCGTCAACGACGATCCGAAGGCTGGACCCAATTCCGCGACGCACCCCGGCGTTGGCCAGGACGCGGCCGTCGACTGGCTCGGCAGGCTGAAGACCCTTGCCCAGCGGATGTGCGTGACGTCGACGGTGTATTCGCAGTCGGATCTCAGCGCGCTGGATCGGGTCGGCGATCCGGGTCTAGCGGTTGCGGCCACGACCGACGCGCCCGCCGTCGTCGATCAGATCCTCGGCATCCAGTCGGTGCGGGGGGCGACGGTCGTCGGCGAGCGGCCACTCACCGACGGCGCCCTCCGCCTGCTTTCCGAAGGAGGCCCGACGGTGGCGATCGCTGCGGCGCAGTTCGCCAAGGGGAATCCCAGCGACGCCTCCGTGCCGACCTTCGACCTCACCGCCAGAAGGTTCACGCCGCAGGTCGTCGTCGCACCCTTCGATCCCGCCGTCGCCGCGGCGTTGGCGGGTGCGGGCATCATTCCGTCGTCGCCTTCGTACGTGGACCCGTCCATCGGCGTTCCACTCGAACACGATTCGGCGGTGGCGCGCCGCCAGGATGCCGTCGCATCGCTGTTGTGGAGCGGTCTACGGCCCGATGAGGCGCCTCGCACTCAGATCCTCGCGCCCCCGCTCGGCTGGGACCTCAGCCCCGACGACGCCTCCTCGATACTCACCGCGCTCGCCACCTCGATCCAGTCCGGCCTTGCTGTGCCGAGACCGTTGACGGCCGTCATCGCCGAAAGCGGCTCCGCGCCGCCCGCCCAGGACACCGGATTGCCAGGGAACGGCTCCACCGCGCACTTCGACGATTCGGTCACCTCGGACGTTCGCGCAGTCACCGGACGACTATGGGGTCTCACGGCAGCGCTGACGGAGGACCCGCGCACCGGCCTCACCGGCGTGCAATACACCGCGCCGCTGCGCGAGGACATGTTGCGAGCGTTGAGCCTCTCGGACCCGCCCGCTGCCCGCAACGGTCTCGCCGCACAGCGCGTCACGACGGTGAATGCAACGGTCAACGATCTGTTCCACGCCGTCAGCATCGTGAACCCTGGCGACTCATACACCCTTGCGACCGAGCACAGCCCGTTGCCGCTCGCTCTGCGCAACGATCTGCCCGTCACCATCCGGGTACGCCTTGGGGTCGACGCCCCTCCTGGCATGACCGTCGGCGACATGGGCGAGATCGTCCTGCCCCCGGGGTATCTGCCACTCAAGGTGCCCATCGAAGTCCGCTTCACCCAAAAGGTGGCGATCGACGTCTCCCTACGCACCGCGGACGGACTCCCCCTCGGCGATCCCGTGCGGCTATCGGTCCACTCCAACGCCTACGGCAAGGTCCTGTTCTTCATCACTCTGTCGGCAGGCGCGGTCCTCGTCCTTCTGGCTGGACGACGGCTGTGGCATCGGTTCCGCGGTCAGCCGGACCGTGCCGATCTCGACCGGCCACGCCGAGTGCGCAAGGAGCAGGCCGAAGAAGCCCGCCCCGACCCGCTCGACGTGGCGATCGCTCACGCACCGGACACCAAGTGAGCACGGTCGGGCGCCAGGGTCCTGCGCCGCCGCGCCAGCGGATCCCCCGCAGCCCCGCACCGCGCAGACGAGCAGGACAGCTGGCCACGCCCACCCGTCGCGAGGGCGAGATGTCCGACTCCGCCGTCGTATCGCGGTCATGGGGCATGGCCCTTGCGACGCTCGTCAGCCGGATCACCGGCTTCGTGCGCATCGTCTTGCTCGCGGCGATCCTCGGCGCGGCTCTCTCTAGCTCGTTCACGGTGGCAAACCAGCTGCCGAACCTCGTTGCCGCCCTTGTCCTGGAGGCGACGTTCACGGCGATCTTCGTGCCGGTGCTTGCGCGCGCCGAACGCGACGACGCGGACGGCGGCACGGCGTTCGTGCGGCGGCTCGTCACGTTGGCGACGCTGTTGCTGCTGGTGGCCACGGTGCTGTCGGTGGCAGGGGCGCCCCTGCTCGTTCACCTGATGCTCGGCGACGACGCCCAGGTCAACGTGCCGCTGACGACGGCATTCGCCTACCTGCTCTTGCCACAGGTCATCTTCTACGGTCTCTCGGCGGTGTTCATGGCAATCCTGAACACCCGCAACGTGTTTGGTCCACCCGCCTGGGCGCCTGTCGTCAACAACGTCGTGGCGATCGCGACGCTCGGCGTGTATCTGCTGGTGCCCGGCGAGCTGTCGCTGGATCCCGTCGAGATGGGCAACGCCAAACTCCTCGTCCTCGGCATCGGCACCACACTGGGCGTATTCGCCCAGAACACAGTGCTCTTCGTGGCGATCCGACGAGAAAGGGTCAGCCTGCGACCCCTATGGGGGATCGACGATCGGCTGAAGAAGTTCGGCACGATGGCCGCCGCGATGATGCTCTACGTCCTGATCAGCCAGGTCGGCCTGGTCGTCGGAACCCAAATCGCCAGTACCGCAGCGGCTTCCGGCCCGGCGATCTACAACTACACCTGGCTCATCCTGATGCTGCCCTTCGGCATCATCGGCGTGACCGTGCTGACGGTCGTGATGCCGCGCTTGTCCCGCAACGCAGCGGCCGAGGACACCCCCGCCGTGCTGGCCGACCTATCGCTTGCGACTCGGCTCACGATGGTGACCTTGATACCCGTCGTTGCGTTCATGACAGTGGGCGGCCCCGCGATGGGAAGTGCGCTGTTCGCCTACGGCAACTTCGGCGATACCGACGCAGGCTATCTGGGCACTGCCATCACGCTTTCGGCGTTCACGTTGATCCCGTACTCGATGGTGCTTCTGCAGCTCCGGGTGTTCTACGCGAGGGAGCAGCCGTGGACGCCGATCATCTTGATCGTCGTCATCACCGTGGTGAAGATCGCCGCATCGCTCGTCGCACCGTTCCTCACCAGCGACCCCGACCTCGTCGCCGGCTACCTCGGCACGGCCAACGGCCTCGGCTTCCTGGCGGGCGCTGCCGTCGGCCACGTCATGTTGCGGGCCAACCTGAACCCGCGGGGCGGCCGGTTACTCGACGTGCAGGTGGTCCGGACCATCCTGGTGACGGTTGCCGCCTCGTTGCTCGCAGGCCTCACCGCGTACGTCGTCGACCAGCTCTCCGGGCTCGAGTTGCTCACGAAATGGGGTGGCGGCGGCGGCTCCGTGCTGCGGTTGCTGGCGCTGGGGTTGATCATGTTGCCCATCGTCGCGGCAGTGTTGACAGGGGCCCGGGTACCCGAGGCGTTGGCGGCCGTTGACGCGATCCGGCGGCGGCTGCGGCCACGACGCGCAGCATCCGGGCCAGGCGTCGCCGCGCCTGCTGCGGTCTCGATTGGGGTACCAATGCCGTCTCACCGGCCCCCGCCGCGCGGACCCCTCACGTACTCTGAGCAGAGCGATTCGTACCCGGGACCTCCGGCGGCGAGTGCCGGAGTCAGACTGCGGAGAGGACCAGCGGTGACCGACGACTTCGCGGGTGGCTCCGGATTCGGTCCCGACGGCGGCGCGACGACCCGCATTCCGCGTTCGTCTGCCGACGACTTCCTGCCCGACGTGCCGCCGGAGAAGGCACCTCCTCCTCCGCCGCCCCCTCCTCCTACGTCTGGGCGGCCTCCCGCCGACTACGGCGGCGACCCGACGCGAGAACCGGTGGTGTTCGGCCTCCCGACCGAGCCGCCAATCGAAGCGGCCACAGCCGAGGAAGACGTCAACCTGCGTCCCGGCGCCACCATCGCCGGCGGCCGCTACCGTCTTCTCGTCTTCCACGGCGGACCCGAGCACCTGCAGTTCTGGCACGCGTTGGATACCTCCAACGACGTCCAGGTCGCGCTGACGTTCGTCGATCCCGACGCGGAACTCCCCGACGCACACCTTCAAGAGATCCTCGGCAGGACGTTGAAGCTGGCCCAGATCGAGACCCCCGGTGTCGCGCGGATTCTCGACGTGGCGCTCACCGGCTCTGGCGGCGTCGTGATCTCCGAATGGATCCGCGGCGGCTCACTCAAGGAAGTCGCCGCGGCGATTCCGTCGGCGGTCGGGGCGGCACGCGCCGCGCAGACACTCGCTGCGGCGGCGGAAGCCGCGCACCGCTCCGGCGTCGGGCTCTCGATCGACCACCCCGGCAGGGTGCGGGTCAGCGTCGAAGGCGACGTCGTGCTCGCATTCCCCGCCACGATGCTGACCACTACCCCCGAGGACGACACGCGGGGCATCGGGGCCGTGCTCTACGCACTGCTCACCGACCGCTGGCCGCTGCCAGAGACCGGCGTGGCGAGCGGTTTCGCACCAGCGATCCTGGACCCCAACGGCCAACCCGTCGAACCGCGCCTGATCGACCGCGACATCCCCTTCCAGATCTCCGCGGCCGCGTTCAGGGCCGTTCAGGAGGGCGGCGGTATCCGTTCGGCGCCCACGCTGCTGAATCTGCTTCGACAGGCCACCGCCGTTGCCGACCGCACCGAGGTGATCACCCCCGTCGACGAACCCGACGTGCCCGTGGCACGTGTCCGCCGCCGCGGGCGCGGCTCACGACGTAGCAAGGGGCTGCTCATCGGGCTCGGCGTCGCTGGCTTGGTCCTCGCCGCGACCGTCGTCGGCATCGGCCTCTTCGTGAAGAGCCTCGTCAGCGACGTCGACGGCCCTCTTGACCCCCGGGCGATCGGCGGCAGCGCGGTGTCAAGCGCTCCGCAGACGAGCAGTCCCCCCACCACCGACGTGAAACCCATTAAGGCAACGGCGTTTTCGCCAGAAGGCACGTTGGAGAACGCCGACGCGGTGAGCCTGTCGATCGACGGCGATCCCACCACGGCATGGAAGTCCGAGGACTACTCGAGCCCGCGGCCGTTCCCAACGGTGAAGAACGGCGAAGGCATCCTGCTTGAGCTTCCCAAGGCCGTCGTCCTAGGCAGTGTGACCGTGGTGGTCAACGGCACGGGGACGTCGATACAGATCCGCTCCTCCGACACCTCCTCACCGGCGACGCTCGAGGACACCACTCAGCTCACTCCGCCCCAGGCGATGAACCCCGGACCCAACACCTTCGCGATCACCAGCCCCACCCCAACCTCGAACGTGTTGGTGTGGATAACCCAGCTCGGCGACGTCGGCGACAAGCACAGGGCGGAGATCGCGGAGATCACGGTCAAGGCGGCAGGCTGACCCCTGCCCGACTGGACCTACCATCCCCTGGGCCCGATCGCGGCCAGCGTGCTCGGCGAGCGCCGTACGCGGCTGTTCGCGCTGCGGTTGCTGACGTTCCTGATCCGTCGAACCGGCGGCCGCCGTTGGATCCCCATCGTCTTCGACCATCCGGACGTTCCGCCCCAGTGGCGCAACAGATTCGGCGCGTCGGTCCCGGCCTGGATTGCGCAAGAGGCGATCACCGTGCTGTCCGTGCAAGGCGCGAGCGTCGTCGAGGTGATCCCCGTCCGCGCCGCCGACGTCGAGCCCGTCCGTCTGGCTGCCGCCGGCAGGCGCTGCCGCGTCACCGTCGTGGCCGACACCGCTGAGACGTGCGCGGCGATCGCCCCCCACGTCGACGCCGCAACCGTCGGTTCCCCGACGGACACGGTGCGCCTCGACGACGGCGAGCTCGGGCCTGCGCTACGCGCCCTCGCCGATCCCGCGCTGACCGTCCTGGCCACCACGACGGCGCTGACGGCGGCAGGACCTGGCTGGTTCAACCGCGTCATCGAGGCTGCCACCCCGACCACGCCACCGCCACCGCTGCGGCACTGGCCGAACTGGTTGTGGGCCGTACTCACATCCGTCGGGCTGATCGTCGCGGGCATCGGCGCGGCCGCGATAGCGTTGGGCCCCGTCCTCCTCTTCTACGACCGCAGTTACCTCGGTGCCACGGTGACCGATCTGGAGCAGATCAACCCACACCTGATCGGATTCCTCCAGCACGATCGAATAACCATGGCGGGCAACATGATCGGGATCGGGATCCTCTACCTTGCGATGGCGCAGGCCATGCGGCTCGGGTACCGGTGGGGACGTCGGGCATTGCTCGTGTCCAGCGTCGTGGTGTTCGGCAGCTACTTCTACTTCCTCACGACGGGCGGCTTCGTGGAGCCGTTGCATACGTTGGTCATCATCGTCTTGACACCGATGCTCGTCCTCGCCCTGTGCCGCCACCCGACAGACCCGCACTGGCCGCCCGTCACCGAAGGTCCCGCGGCAGAGTGCCGACGCGCCCTATGGGGTCAGCTGGTGATGATCGGTGTCGGTGGCGGTCTTGCCGTTGCCGGCGTGGTGATCTCCTTCGTCGGGATGACGTCGGTGTTCGTCCCGACGGATCTGGCCTTCATGGGCACCCACGCCGAACATCTGGCCATGGCCGATCCGCACCTGCCGTCGTTCATCGCACACGATCGGGCGGGGTTCGGCGGAGCACTGATCGGCGCCGGCCTCGCGGTGCTGCTGATCAGCCTGTGGGGTTGGCGACGTGGGCACTGGTGGATCTGGTGGAGCCTTGCGTTGGGCTGCGCGTTCGGGACCGTGCCCGTCTTGATCATTCACTTCGCCATCGGCTACACGCACTTCGTGCACTTGCTGCCCGTCTACGTGCTCGTGGCAGCGACGGTGTTCGCTCTCGCCGCGTCGAGGGCCTACCTCACCGCTCCTTCCCCAGACGGCTAAGGCGTCGCCGCAGCTCGGAGCGCTGGCGCCAACAAGTGTCACGAGGGGTCCGCAGCGTTCACTAAGGTTCGGCTGTGGGGACATTCGGGGGAATGGCTGATCGGGGCCGGTCAGACGCAGAGTTGCTGGCCGCCCATGTCGCAGGCGACCGCTACGCGTTCGAGGAGCTGTTCTACCGTCACCAGCGTCAGCTCTATCGCCTCGCGGTGATCACCAGCAAGAACCGGGAAGATGCGGCTGATTCGCTTCAGGACGCCCTCTTTTCCGCCCACCGCAACGCGGCGGGGTTTCGCCACGATGCGTCGGTTGCAAGCTGGCTGTACCGCATCGTCGTGAACTCTTGCTTGGATCGCTTGCGGCACAACAAGGTTCGCCCGACCGTCGAGCTGATGGAGGACGAGTGCCACGTCGGCGATCCCACGCCACGCGTCGACACGACCGTCATGGTGGAGCGCGCGCTCATGCGGCTGCCGGTTGAACAGCGGGCCGCGATCGTCGCCGTTGACATGCAGGGCTTCTCCGTCGCCGAGACGGCGCGACTGCTCGGCGTGCCCGAGGGCACCGTCAAGAGCAGGTGTTCGCGGGCCAGGGCCAAGCTCGCCGAGTCGCTGGAATACTTGGGCGACGGCGCGGCAGCGGCTCGCCACGATGGCGGATCGGGGTGAGCCGAGCCAGGAAGGAAGCGTGGTGGACGGCGACTCGGACGACGCTGGCGGACCCACCACGCCCGTCACGCCCGCTCTCCTCGCCGATCTGCAGGCGGGTCTCCTCGACGACGACACCGCCGCTCGTGTTCGTCGGCAGGCGCGAGAGGACCCAGAGGCCAGGCGGATGGTCGCGGCACTCGATCGAGTGCGGCGTGACCTCGCCGACCTGGGTACCGATGCCGATTCAGCCCCAGCGGTTCCCGACGACGTCGCCGCCCGGATGGCCACTGCGCTGCAGGCCACGTCGTCGGACGGACCTGCGCACGCGGCACGGCGGAAGCTGGACCGCGTCCGTCTGATCGTCGCAGGCATCGGCGCGGCGGCGGCACTCGTCGCCGTCGGGCTGGGAACGCTGGCGCTCGTCGGCACGTCGAAACCCGTCCCGTCGTCCGGACCTACCGTCGAATCGCTGACCGTCGCACCGTCGTCGAACCCCATCCCGCTGTCGGACCCCGAGATCCTCGCGGTGCTCACCGAAAAGCCCGACCTGGGTGCCCTTGCGGATCCTCAACGGCGGTCGTCGTGCCTCAGCGGCCTTGGGTACTCATCAGCGGCGGCCGTCGTCGGTGCCCGTCAACTCGCGGTCAATGGTCGACCGGGTGTGCTGCTACTGCTGAGCGGAGCCAGTCCGCGCACGGTGACTGCCCTGGTCGTCGCACCGAACTGCAGCTCGGTCGACACCGGTCTGCTCGCCGAAACCATGGTGACACGACCGTGACGCGTCCAGGCAGCGCACGAGGAACAGCCCAGCCTAGGCTGGCGTTATACGCGTGCTGGCTTCTGCCGGCGGAAAGGCGAAAATGACCACCCATCCCACGGTCCATGACGTGATCATCATCGGTTCCGGCCCTGCCGGATACACCGCAGCCGTGTACGCAGCGCGTGCTCAGCTCAAGCCGCTGGTGTTCGAAGGCGTGCAGTATGGCGGCGCGCTCATGACCACCACCGAGGTGGAGAACTACCCGGGCTTCAAAGAGGGCATCACCGGCCCAGAACTGATGGACGAGATGCGCGAGCAGGCACTGCGGTTTGGCGCAGACCTGCGGATGGAGGACGTCGACGAGGTCTCCCTAGACGGTCCGATCAAGACGGTCACCGTCGGCGACGAGGTTCACCAGGCGCGCTCCGTGATCCTTGCGATGGGCGCCGCAGCACGCCACCTCGGCGTTCCCGGCGAGTCCGACCTCATCGGGCTTGGTGTCAGCACCTGCGCGACCTGCGATGGGTTCTTCTTCCGCGACCAGGACATCGCCGTCATCGGCGGCGGCGACTCCGCGATGGAAGAGGCCACCTTCCTGACCCGCTTCGCCCGGAGTGTGACGCTGATACACCGCCGCGACGAGTTCCGAGCCTCGCGAATCATGCTGGAGCGCGCTCAAGCGAACGAGAAGATCACCTTCCTCACCAACACGGCCGTCACCGAGGTCGAGGGCAACCCCAAGGTCACCGGCCTGCGGTTGAATGACACCGTCACGGGCGAGGAGTCGAAGCTGGCCGTCACCGGCGTCTTCGTGGCGATCGGCCACGATCCTCGCTCTAGCCTGGTGCGTGGCCAGGTCGACCTCGACGACGAAGGCTACGTCGCTGTCGCCGGCCGAACCACCGGTACGTCTCTCGATGGCGTGTTCGCGTGCGGCGACCTCGTCGACCACACCTACCGGCAGGCCATCACCGCTGCAGGCAGCGGATGTTCGGCCGCAATCGACGCCGAACGCTGGCTCGCCGATCACGAGTGAATCATCAATGACGACAAACGATTTCAACCATTAGGAGTAATCATGGGCAATGACACCTCAGCAACGGTCGCCGTAACCGACGACTCGTTCGCGACCGACGTGCTGTCCAGCAGCACCCCGGTGCTTGTCGACTTCTGGGCCACCTGGTGCGGGCCGTGCAAGATGGTCGCTCCCGTGCTCGAGGAGATCGCCACGGAGAAGGCCGGCCAGCTGACCGTTGCCAAGCTCGACGTGGACGCAAACCCTGGCACCGCCCGCGACTTCCAGGTCGTCTCGATCCCGACGATGATCCTGTTCAAGGATGGCGCCCCGGTGAAGCGCATCGTGGGGGCCAAGGGCAAGGCCGCGCTCCTGCGCGAACTCGCAGACGTCGTGTAACCGAACCCCCGGGGACGCCGCCGTAAACAGGTAGTCGCCAGGCTCACCAGTGGCCTGTAGGTTTCCGTATTCACGCAGGTGTCTGCGACAATGCTGTCTATGGGTTCGTCCGAGAAGCCGGGCCTGATATGCAATTGCCAGCGGCAACACTCGCTGCATCCGTGACCGAAAGGCCCCGATATATCGAGTCTGCGTCGCGGTGACCGGGGACTTCCGGTCACCGAGATTCGGGCCGCCCTCGCGGCGCTTGGACTCATCGACAGTCCCGACGCCGAGCTAACCACCGGCAAGCACATCGCGTGGGACGCGTTCGACGACGACCTCGATCAGGCGGTCCGTGCCTTCCAGCAGGATCGCGGATTGCTCGTCGACGGAATCGTCGGCGCTGCCACGCATCGCGCGCTCCGGGAAGCCTCCTACCGGCTCGGCGCACGCACGTTGGCCCATCAATTCGGGGCACCGATGTACGGCGACGACGTGGCGACCCTGCAGGCGCGCCTTCAGGACCTCGGTTTCTACACCGGACTTGTCGACGGCCACTTCGGGCTGCAGACGCACAACGGGCTGATGTCCTACCAGCGAGAGTACGGACTGTATCCCGACGGCATCTGCGGCCCGGAGACGCTCCGCTCGCTGTACTTCCTCGGTTCACGGGTCACCGGCGGATCGCCGCACGCGATCCGTGAAGAAGAACTCGTCCGACGTTCCGGCCCCCGCCTCTCCGGCAAGCGGATCATCATCGATCCGGGCCGCGGCGCGGATGATCCGGGCCCGGTCGTCAACGGTCCCCAAGGACCGATCAGTGAAGCCGACATCCTGTGGGATCTGGCCAGTCGGCTAGAGGGACGCATGACCGCGATCGGCATGGAGACGTTCCTGTCGAGGCCCGTGGGACGCAGTCCTTCCGATCCCGAGCGCGCCGACACGGCGAACACCGTCGGCGCCGATCTGATGATCAGCCTGCGCTGTGCCTCACTCCCCGGCTCGGCCGCCAACGGGGTGGCGTCGTTCCACTTCGGCAACTCGCACGGCTCCGTGTCGACGATAGGCCGCAATCTTGCCGACTTCATTCAGCGAGAAGTGGTGGCGCGCACTGGATTACGTGACTGCCGCACGCACGGCAGAACGTGGGATCTGCTGCGGCTGACCCGCATGCCCACCGTCCAGGTGGACGTCGGATACCTCACCAACTTGGACGACCGCAAGCTGCTCGTCACCCCGCAAGCCCGCGATGCGATTTCCGAGGGCATCCTCGCCGCGGTGAAGCGTCTCTACCTTCTCGGCAAGAACGACCGGCCCACCGGAACGTTTACCTTCGCCGAACTCCTGGCGCACGAACGCTCGGTCGAAGCGGGACGCGCCGCACAAGGCTAGATGCAGGGGCCTGCGCCTGCACCGACCGGGTAACGCAGCTTCTCGCTCTCCAGCAGGCGCTCCAACGCCGCCTCGACGTCTGCCTTCCAACCGAGCCCCTGCTCCAACTCGAGCCGCAGCCGCGGAAAGTACCTGTGCGGGGCAACGACCTCGAAGCCGACGTCGGCAAGGTAGTCGGCCTCGATGATGCACTGGTCGATCGAACAATCGCCGAGCACCGCGACCGTCGGCCCGAGCTCCTGCGGAACGAGTCGCGGGTCAGCCAGCTCAGACGCTTCCTGCGTTCGTCCGAAGGCCTCTAACGCACGTACGCCGCGGCGAACCAAGTCGGAGATCACGCCTGCCATCAAATTGCGCGAGATGGTCTCGCTCGCGGCGGCGGACTCGAATCCCATCGACGTCAACAAGACGGCGTCAGCGCTGACCGGACTGGTGGGAAAGAGCCCCGCCCGCGGCACGGCGCGCGGCGGTGCGTAGTAGGCGTAGCCGAGACAGGGAGCTTCGTCCAAGGCGGACGCATCGCCATCGGGCCCGCACTCGACTGCCATCTGGCCGCAGGAGCCCCACTCCAACATCACCATGGAGAGCCAGGCTTCCTTCTCGAACTCGGGGTCCGCGAGATGGTCGTCGCGCTGAAGCGTCGACGGATCGACCTCCCAGAACACACACCGACGCGCGTGCTTGGGCAGCTGCTCGAAGGCCTCGAGCCGCAGCTGCGTAATTCGTGCAGACACTAGTCTCCCGGAGTTTCAATCGGACCTGGCGGCCGCTGCGACCCCACCAGTTTAGAAGAGCTGACCGCGGCGAGCCCGATTTCGGGCCGACCATCCGACGTTAATCGGCCGCCAACCGAATCACGTTGTCGCACAGGGTATTTCCTTCTGGAGGAGTGATTGCCGGCCCGCGCTGGACCAGTAGTGTCACAGTGACGTAATTACCTCGTGTGGTTGGTCATGCCTTCGACGCGTTCATTAGGTCCACTATTCGCTGAAGGTCGTCGACCGAGCCGAACTCGACCACGATCTTGCCCTTGCGTTTGCCAAGCGACACCGTCACGCGCGTATCGAAGGCTGACGACAGTCGTTCGGCAACGTCTTGAAGGCCCGGCATGTGGATCGGCTTGCGGCGCGGAGTCGGTCCGGTGGCGGGACCCGCACGATTCGCCAAGGTGACTGCCTCTTCGGTCGCCCGCACCGACAGGCCCTCCGCGACGATCCGTGCCGCGAGCTCCTCCTGCCGCTCGGACCCACCCTCCAATGCCAACAGCGCTCTAGCGTGGCCCGCGGAAAGCACCCCTGCCGCCACACGGCGCTGGACCGCGATCGGCAACTTCATCAACCTGATCATGTTGGTGATGACGGGTCGCGAGCGACCGATGCGAGCAGCGAGCTCGTCGTGTGTCACGTCGAACTCGTCAAGCAGCTGCTGATAGGCCGCCGCCTCTTCCAACGGGTTGAGCTGTGCCCGATGGATGTTCTCTAGCAAGGCGTCCCGCAGCATGCTGTCGTCGGCGGTCTGGCGCACGATCGCCGGGATCGTCTCCAAGCCTGCCTGCTGGGCGGCGCGCCAACGCCGCTCCCCCATGACCAGTTGATAGCGCTGCGTGCCTGGCGTCGACTCGACGGTCCGGACGACGATCGGCTGCATGAGCCCGAACTCGCGGATCGAGTGCACCAGTTCGGCAAGCGCTTCGCCGTCGAACACCTGGCGTGGCTGCCGCGGGTTCGGCTCGATGAGCGACGGAGCAATCTCGCGGTACTCGGCGCCGACCTCGGATACCGTCTTCCCCTGGGGCGTTGCCCCGTACATGACGTCGGCCGCTGCGTCGCCCATGCCGGGGCTGTAATGGCTAGAGCCATCTTGATCGCTTGGGCCCGTCGGAATCAACGAAGCGAGCCCACGTCCGAGGCCGCTCTTCTTGGTACTCATCGCCACCCCTTGCTCCTCGTGCAGACGCTCATTGCCGTTGCCCTCGCTCTGCGATCTCTCTGCTTGCATCCAGATAGCTCATCGCACCGCGCGAGCCTGGGTCGTACTCCAGGATCGTCATTCCGTATCCAGGCGCCTCGGACACCTTCACGCTGCGCGGAATGATCGTCTTCAATACCTTGTCGCCGAAGTGGCTCCGCACGTCGTCCGCGACCTGGTCCGCCAGCTTCGTCCGGCCGTCGTACATGGTGAGAATGACGGTGCTGACGTTCAGGAGTGGGTTCAGGTGAGCCTTCACCAACTCGATGTTGCGGAGAAGCTGGCCCACCCCCTCTAGCGCGTAGTACTCGCACTGGATCGGGATCAGCACCTCCGGGGCCGCCACTAGCGCGTTGACGGTGAGGAGACCGAGCGAGGGCGGGCAGTCGATGAACACGTAGTCGAAGTCGTAGTTCTGAAGTCCGGCCAGGGCGTTGCGCAACCGACCCTCGCGAGCCACCATGCTGACCAACTCGATCTCGGCTCCGGCGAGGTCGATCGTTGCGGGGATGCAATACAGGCGTTCGTTGTAGGGACTGCGTTGCAATGCCTCCTCCACCGTGACCTCGCCGATGAGGACCTCGTACGACGACGGCGTTCCTGGCCGGTGTTCGACACCGAGCGCGGTGCTGGCGTTGCCCTGCGGGTCGAGGTCGATCACCAGGGCGCGTAGTCCCTGGAGCGCGAGCGCCGCGGCGACGTTGACGGCGGTGGTCGTCTTTCCCACACCGCCCTTCTGGTTGGCGATCGTGAAGACGCGCTGCCGAGTGGGGCGTGGCAGTTGGTGGCCCTTGGCCCCGTGAAGCAGACGGACCGCGCGTTCGGCCTCGGCTCCGATGGGAGTGTCGGCCGTCGGATTCACCCAGCCCTCGTCGGTCGGCGGAGTCCACGTTTCACGTGAAACATTCGACGGCCCTTCCGGCGGCCCGGCGCCTTCGTCCTGCGGTGGGTTCATCGTCGACTCCTGTCCGAACGAGCCACTCGACCCGGCCGTGCTCGCCTTGTTCCGCGCCGAGCTACCACTACGGTCGCGGGCGGAGTCAAATAGTTCACGCCACATTTCACCACCCCTATGTCGACGGCACCCAACGAGTTCAAGACCCCTCGGTGTTCACCGACTTCTTCCTCGGCTCGATCGCCCTTCAATGCCAACATCAGTCCGCCGTCGCGCAACAGCGGTATGCCCCACCGTGCCAACTTATCGAGTGATGCGACGGCCCGTGACGTGACCGCGTCGACCTCTCCGAGTTCCTCGCGAACGTTGCGATCCTCGGCGCGGCCACGGATCACTTCGACGCTCAACTCCAACTCGGTCACGACCTCGCGAAGGAAGTCGGCCCGTCGCAGCAGTGGCTCGATCAGCGTCACGAGAAGGTCGGGCCGCGCCAACGCGATCGGGATGCCGGGAAGGCCTGCGCCGCTCCCGATGTCGGCTACCGAAGTATCGGGCTCGAGAAGCTCGGCGACGGCGACTGAATTCAGGATGTGGCGCTCCCACACGCGACCTACTTCAGACGGGCCGAGGAGTCCGCGTTCGATGCCGTCGCCGGCGAGGATCCGCGCGTAGCGCTCGGCCGCCGGAAGCCCGGCGCCGAAGACGGTCGCAGCGGCGGACGGGGTGGCGGGAATATCGCCATGTTTCACGTGAAACATCCTTCCGGTCCACCGCCGGCCGCCGCACTAACTACATCTATGTAACTCTGAAGATCTTCGAAACGGTGGGTGGTCAACCGGGGAGCACGACAACCCGGCGCGACGGCTCCACGCCCTCGCTCTCGCTGTGCACGCCATCAACCGCTGCGACGGCGTCGTGGACGATCTTCCGCTCGAACGGCGTCATCGGGTCCAGCTCTTCGCGGACACCGCTCTCCAGCACCCGGCGCGCGATCCGCTCGCCCAACGTCGCCAACTCCTCACGACGGCCGCGACGCCAACGTGCGATGTCGAGCATCAACCGGCTGCGCTCCCCCGTCTTCTGATGGACGGCCAGCCGAGTCAGCTCCTGCAATGCATCCAACACCTCACCCTTGCGGCCGACGAGCTTGTTGAGGTCGGTTCCGCCGTCGATGCTGACGACTGCCCTGTCCCCCTCGACGTCGAGATCGATGTCTCCGTCGAAGTCCAACAGGTCGAGGAGCTCTTCCAAATAGTCGCCCGCGATCTCCCCCTCCACCACCAAGCGCTCTTCGAGGTCACCCGTCTTGGGAGCTTGCGCGTCCGTCTCGGTCCGTTCGGCCGTATCGGCATCTGTCATGTTCGTCCTTCTTCCTCACTCACCGGTCGAGCCCACGAAGTCCACTCCGCGCTTGAGTCCGGTCACTACCTGCGTTTCCTAGGTTTGTTGTTGGTGCGGCGCGGCGTTCGGTTCGCAGCACCATTCCGCGCCCCGCCCGCCTTGGCTCCTGGCTTCGGCTTGTTCGAAGTCCCATTCGTGGATCCCGTGCTGGTGATCTCTTCGCCGGATTCCTCCGGTTCCTCGGCGTCGAGTGCCGCGGCAGTGACCGTCTCCTCGGATACTTCGGAGCCGGCGTCGGCATTGGCCGGTGTCTTGCGTGGGCGCTTCGGCCGTGCCCCAGGGGCTGGCGCATTGGCGTTGCGGCGCTCTTGCGCCTCCCGCTTCTTTTCCTCTTCGCGCTTCTCGATCTTGCCGAACACGTAGTGCTGCTGGCCGTACGTCCAGATGTTGTTGGACACCCAGTAGAGGATGATCGCGAGCGGAAGGAAGGGACCGCCGACCACGACGCCGAGCGGGAACACGTAGAGCGCGAGCTTGTTCATCATCGCGGTCTGGGGATTGGCCGCCGCCTCGGGACTCTGCCGCTCCACGGACGCTCGGCTGTTGAAGTGAGTTGCGATGCCGGCGATGATCATCAGTGGCACGCCGACAGCGATGACTGCGGCCCTGTCGAATTCGGTGAACGCGCCGAGGCCCGTCGTCTGAATCATCGAGGCGCCGATCGGAGCGCCGAACAGGTTGGCGTCCAGGAAGTGACCGACGTCCGTCGCGCTGAAGAAGTAGTTGCCCAGCGACCGGTTCAGTTCCGGTGTCAGCTGCGGCTGACCAAAGCCGCCCTGAGTTCGGTTGAACGAACGCAACACGTGATACAGACCCAGGAACACCGGTATCTGAGCCAGCATCGGCAGACATCCGAGAATCGGATTGAAGCCGTGGTCCTTCTGCAGCTTCTGCATCTCGACCGCCATGCGCTGACGGTCTTTGCCGTACTTCTTCTGCAGCGCCTTGATCTGGGGCTGCAGCTCCTGCATCTGGCGCGTCGTCTCGATCTGGCGCACGAAGGGCCGATAGAGGATGGCGCGGAGCGTGAAGACGAGGAACATCACCGACAGGGCCCATGCGAAGAAGTTCGAAGGCCCGAGCAAGAAGCCGAACAGCTTGTACCAAAGCCACATGATCGCGGAGACCGGATAGTAGATGTAGTCCAGGCTGGCCCAATTGAAGTCAAAACTAGACAAAAGAATCGCTCCTCAACGTCACGCCTGGGTCGGCCTCTGGGGTCTTCTCCGGAATCGGATCCCATCCCCCACGGTGCCATGGTCCGCACTTGGCGAGTCGAACCGCAGCCAACCACGTGCCGCGGATCAATCCATGGGCGCGGAGCGCGTCGACCGCATACTGACTACACGTCGGGGTGAACCGGCACGACGGAGGTCGCAGCGGCGAGATCATGTTTCGGTACAACTCGATGGCGCCAATCAGAAGCCTCGCCGATCGACGCCCTGCCGGACTGGCAGTCATTGCCTTCGCCTCCCGGCACCCGCACGCGTTCGTTCGAGCGCAAGCCTCAGCTCTTGCTCGAGTCGCGCAGAGATTGCGTGCCTACTGCTGGGGAGAGCGCGAATTACGATTCTGTCGCCCGCGGCGAGTTCGTCGAGGACGTCACGTGCCACGTGGCGAAGCCTGCGCGAGACTCGGTGCCGCACCACTGCATTGCCAACGGACTTGGCGACGACGAGCCCGATCTTGGGAGCCTCCGAGGCAGGATCGTCGACTCGTAGCGCGTGCACGACGAGGTCGGGCTGGACGGCCCGAACTCCCCGGCTCACCGTCTGCCCGAAATCAGCCGAACGTGTCATCCGGTACTGAGCCGGAAGCACCGCGCTAGCTCCCGAGTCGAATCACGCAGTCAGGGAGTGACGGCCCTTGCGACGGCGACCCGTCACGATTGCCCGGCCCGCGCGCGTACGCATCCGCAGCCGGAACCCGTGCACACGTGCACGGCGTCGGTTGTTGGGCTGAAAGGTCCGCTTGCCCTTGGCCACGACTACATCTCCTCAGTTAAGGCCTTGCGTCTGCGCCCGTCACCAACACGAAGTGATCCTCGTTGGTGGCGGACACAAGCACGGTTCGTACAATCATGTGTCACGCTTGCTAGCCCCGGCGCGGTACCGATGCAACGCGGTCGCAGCCGTATCGCCACGTTCGGGCGACTGTTCGAGGGTACTGACGAGATTTCCCTAGGTCAAACCACCCTCGTATGACCTTCGCAATACCTCATTCGTCACAACATTCACCACCGTCCGGGACATCGCAACCGTGGCTCCGTCAATGTTGCAGAACTGTTGGCAGGTCGGGAGAAAACTGTTAGCTTCTGGCAGTGCCGTTTCGACAGTGACGCGGCGACAGACCACAATGCAGGATGGCCGTTCCCCCGCGAGCCCACAGAACACGTACGGACTGTGACGAGCCCCGGGTCACGACCGTCCGACACATAGACAACGACACGGCGACGGCGCTGTCTGGTTATCCACAATCTGTGGATAACCATGTGGACAGTTTGTCATCGCTCATCTGGCCGTCCTCACGATCGGCCTCCGAGGGGGCACGTTTTATTTGACAACCGACCCCGACCCACCGTTCGTTGCGATCTGGAACGACGTCGTCGCCGAACTCAATGGCGACCTCCCACCCCAGGACGTCAACGGCGGTCCATCCAGCGCGCCCACCCTCACACCTCAGCAAAGGGCCTGGCTCCAACTCGTCACGCCGTTGGTCATCGCAGAAGGGTTTGCTCTTCTCTCGGTTCCTACGCCATTCGTGCAAAACGAGATCGAGCGGCACCTCCGCGAGCGGATCATCGCGAGCCTCAGCCGTCGACTCGGACAACGGGTCGAGCTCGGTGTCCGGATCGCCACTCCCGAGCCGGATCCGCAGGGAGAACTGATCAACGAGCCCGAACCTGGCTTCGAAGCGGACAGCGACGAGGTCGACGAGGATCGGGAAGCGCTCGCCAGCGCAGAGGAAAGCTGGCCGCGCTACTTCACCAGCCGGCCGCAGACACCGTCGTCGACCGACGTCAGCCTCAACCGGCGCTATACCTTCGACACCTTCGTCATCGGCGCATCCAACCGTTTCGCACACGCTGCGAGCCTCGCGATCGCCGAAGCACCCGCCCGCGCTTACAACCCCCTGTTCATCTGGGGCGAGTCCGGGCTTGGCAAGACTCATCTACTCCACGCCGCGGGCAACTACGCGCAGCGACTGTTTCCTGGCATGCGCGTGAAGTACGTCTCGACCGAAGAGTTCACCAACGACTTCATCAACTCCCTGCGCGACGACCGGCGTGCCTCGTTCAAGCGCAGTTACCGCGACATCGACGTACTCCTGGTCGACGACATTCAATTCATCGAGGGCAAGGAAGGTATCCAGGAGGAGTTCTTCCACACCTTCAATACCTTGCACAACGCCAACAAGCAGATCGTCATCTCCTCGGATCGGCCGCCGAAGCAACTCGCCACGTTGGAGGACAGGCTTCGGACGAGATTCGAATGGGGCTTGATCACCGACGTCCAGCCCCCCGAGCTAGAGACTCGAATCGCCATCCTTCGCAAGAAGGCGCAGATGGACCGACTCGACGTGCCCGCCGACGTTCTCGAGCTCATCGCGAGCAGCATCGAGCGCAACATCCGCGAGCTAGAGGGTGCCCTCATCCGCGTCACTGCGTTCGCGTCCCTGAATAGGACCGCGATCGACAAGTCCCTCGCCGAGATCGTTCTGCGCGACTTGATCTCGGATTCCAGCACCATCCAGATCAGTACCGCCACCATCATGGCGGCCACCGCCGAGTACTTCGAAACCACGGTCGAGGAGTTGCGGGGGCCGGGCAAGACGCGAGCCCTGGCGCAGGCTCGTCAAATTGCGATGTATCTGTGCCGGGAGCTCACGGACCTCTCGCTGCCCAAGATCGGCCAGGCGTTCGGCCGCGATCACACGACCGTCATGTACGCCGAGAAGAAGATTCGCGGCGAAATGGCCCAACGGCGTGAGGTCTTCGATCACGTCAAGGAGCTCACGACGCGCATCCGGCAGCGATCCAAGCGCTGAAACCCGTCAACCTGCTCGCCATCTGTAAAAAACTTGCGCCGCGTCTGCACCACTCGTCACAGGAAAACCTCGTGGATACAGCTGTGCATGGAATCCCGTTGCGCCGTCAGCTCGTGATCCAATCCCACGCCGTCCACATCCGCTCACGAGTACCCCGCCGGCCATCCACAGTTCAGTCACAACCTCCAAGCGCTCCCACCAGCGAACCAACGCATCCATCCACAACTTCCACAGCCCCTATTACTGTTACTGATCTATCTTCCTAGTAACTACCTTCGAAGAAGGGGCTTGGGAACACACGCTGAGGAGCGTCTCCAGGGGCCTTCTGTCACTCCGATCGATTAGCTTTCAAGTTGGGGCTGAAGGCTCTACGGTGGGTCTTCGACAAGTCGATCGGTCGTCGGGAATTGGCTGGTAAGGCTTGTCGTACGGGTATGGGCGAAGGGACGTTATGGACGTGGTGACGACGACAGTTGGTCTCACCGATTTGAAGTGCCGGCTGGTACGCGAAGACTTCGCCGACGCGGTGGCCTGGGTCGCACGGATCCTGCCGACGAGGCCCACCGTGCCCGTGCTCGCCGGCGTGCTGCTCACGGGATCCGACGATGGCTTGACCATCTCGGGCTACGACTACGAAGTTTCGGCCGAAGTCCGCGTTTCGGCCGAAATAGCTTCCGCTGGAAGCGTTTTGGTGTCTGGGCGGCTGTTGTCCGACATCTCGCGGTCGCTGCCTGCCAAACCGGTGGATCTCAGCGTCGAAGGCACCAGGGTGCTGTTGAGCTGCGGAAGTGCCAGATTCTCCTTGCCAACCATGGCCGTCGAGGACTATCCCAGCCTGCCTGCCCTGCCCGACGAGACGGGTGTGGTGTCGACGGACCTGTTCTCGGAGGCGATCGGTCAGGTTGCCGTCGCCGCCGGTCGAGATGACACACTGCCCATGTTGACCGGTATCCGCGTCGAGATTGCTGGAGAGAAGGTGGTTTTGGCGGCGACGGATCGATTCCGATTGGCCGTTCGCGAACTCACCTGGTCCACTGATTCGGCAGACCTGGAAGCAGCGGTGTTGGTTCCGGCGAAGACATTGGCAGAAGCGGCAAAGGCGGGAACCGACGGTTCCGACGTCCATCTGTCGCTCGGCGCGGGTGCGACCGTGGGCCAAGACGGCCTGCTCGGAATTCGCAGCGACGGCAAACGCACGACGAGTCGGCTTCTCGATGCAGAGTTCCCGAAGTTCCGTCAGCTGCTGCCCGCCGAGCACACGGCCGTAGCGACCATCGGCGTGGCGGAACTCACCGAAGCCATCAAGCGCGTCGCCTTGGTCGCCGATCGCGGGGCCCAGGTGCGGATGGAGTTCGCCGACGATTCACTGAGACTGTCGGCAGGTGGCGACGACGTCGGCCGCGCAGAGGAGGATCTGCCGGTCAGCTTCTCCGGTGAGCCACTCACGATCGCGTTCAATCCGACCTACCTGACCGATGGACTCGGATCGCTGCACTCCGAGAAAGTAACCTTTGGCTTCACGACACCTAGTCGTCCCGCAGTGTTACGCCCGGCGGGAGATGATGAGGGGTACGTCGGCGCAGACGGCCCCTTCCCGGCCGCCCAAACCGATTACGTCTATCTGTTGATGCCGGTGCGGCTTCCAGGCTGACCGGCACTATCGCCACGAAAGAGGCGCACATGCAACTGGGGTTGATCGGTCTCGGCAAAATGGGCTTCAACATGCGGGAACGCTTGCGTCAGGGCGGACACGAGGTAGTGGGCTTCGACCCACGGCCAGAGGTGACCGACGTTCCGACGCTTGCGGCACTGGCAGAAGCGCTCACTGTGCCGCGGGTCGTGTGGGTCATGGTGCCCTCGGGCGAGGTGACGCAGAGCACGATCGAGTCGCTCGCGGATGTTCTCGGCGAGGGCGACCTGGTGATCGACGGTGGCAACTCTCGGTATACCGATGACGCACCTCACGCGAAGTTGTTGGGCGACAAGGGTATTGGCTACATCGACGCTGGCGTCTCCGGTGGTATCTGGGGTTTGACCGAGGGTTACGGGCTGATGGTTGGTGGCAGCGACGCCGACGTTGCGCGCGCCATGCCGATCTTCGACACGTTGCGCCCCGGGGGTCCAGTCGAGGACGGATTCGTGCACGCGGGACCGGTGGGTGCCGGGCACTTCACCAAGATGGTCCACAACGGTATCGAGTACGCGCTGATGACGGCATACGCCGAGGGCTACGAGATCTTGGCCGCCGAGCCACTGGTGAAGAGTCCCGCCGAGGTCTACCAAGCGTGGACCAACGGAACCGTCGTTCGCTCTTGGTTGCAGACGCTGCTTGCGAAGGCGCTCAAGGAAGATCCGAACCTCGCCGACATCACCGGCTACACCGAGGATTCCGGCGAGGGCAGGTGGACGGTCGAGGAGGCCATCCGCCTACGCGTACCCGTGCCGGGCATCGCCGCGTCGTTGTTCGCCAGATTCCTTTCGCGACAGGATGATTCGCCGACGATGAAGGCAGTCGCCGCGTTGCGCAACCAGTTTGGCGGACATGCCGTCAAGAGGGTTAGTACGTCTGGCTGACTTGGTTTGTACGTACGTCATGTGGGGTTGACCGACTTTCGGTCCTGGTCGAGCTTGGACATCGATCTCGATGTCGGGCGGACCGTGTTCGTCGGTCCCAATGGCTTCGGAAAGACGAATATCATTGAGGCTCTTTGGTATTCGTCAACGTTGGGTTCGCATCGCGTGGCGTCGGACGCGCCACTGATCCGCTCGGGAGCCGAACGTGCGGTGGTGTCGACGATAGTGGTCAACGACGGTCGGGAACTCGCGGTGGACGTCGAGATCACCGCTGGCCGCGCGAACAAGGCGAGGCTCAACCGTTCGCCGGTACGGAGCGCGCGCGAGGTGCTGGGCGTTCTCAAGTGCGTGCTCTTCGCTCCCGAGGACTTGGCCCTGGTTCGCGGGGACCCCGCCGAGCGCAGGCGCTACCTCGACGAGTTGGCCACGACGCGACGGCCGTCGTTGGCGGGTGTACGCGCGGACTACGAGAAGGTGCTTCGTCAGCGCACGGCTCTACTGAAGACGTTGGCCCCGAAGTTTAGAGGCGACTCGAGCGCATTGGAGACACTCGACGTCTGGGATGGACACCTCGCCGCGCATGGCGCCAGGCTCGTGGCGGCCCGCGTCGCCCTCGTCAACGAATTGCATCCCGAAGTCGAGAAGGCGTACCAACTGTTGGCGCCCTCGTCTCGGCCCGCGGCCCTGAGGTATCGCAGTTCGGTGGAGATCATCGAAGCGGAGGCGGCCGTCGGCACCGCTGATGCCGACCTCTTCGAGGCGGCGCTGCTAGCGGAGCTTGCAAGGAAACGACGGGCCGAGCTGGAACGCGGTGTCTGCCTCGTCGGTCCGCATCGGGACGATCTCGAACTGCGCTTGGGAGACGAACCAGCGAAAGGCTTTGCGAGCCATGGTGAATCGTGGTCCATGGCGCTGTCGCTTAGGCTCGCTTCCTACGAATTGCTTCGAGGCGAGGGCAGCGATCCCGTACTTCTCCTCGATGACGTCTTCGCCGAGCTCGATACGTCTCGTCGGCGGGCCTTGGCCGGAGCCGTTGCCTCAGCCGAGCAGGTGCTCGTCACTGCAGCGGTGGCGGACGACATCCCTGCAGACTGGGATGCGAGACGGGTCGAGATTGGAATGGCCGACGATGAGACGGGCCGAAAGTCGGAGGTGATCGGATGAACGACGACGAGGACGGGCCGGAACGGCTCGGACCGCCGGAGCACCTAGCCGGGCTGCAGGGCATGGATTTGGTTCGCCGGACGCTCGAAGAGGCGCGCGGCGCTGCGCGCAGTCAAGGCAAGGACGTCGGGCGCGGCCGTACGACGCCCGCGCGTCGGGTCGCGGGCCGCGGAAAGCGCCGATCGTGGTCGGGTCCCGGTCCCGACGTGCGTGATCCTCAACCGCTGGGTGCGGCGACCATGGACCTCGCGCGTACCCGCGGCTGGTCAGGTCGCGTCGCCGAAGGCGCGGTCTTCGGGCAATGGTCGGAGGTCGTCGGCGACCAGATTGCCGAGCACGCCGCACCCAGTGTGCTGCGCGACGGCGTGTTGACCGTGGTGGCCGAGTCGACGGCCTGGGCGACGCAGTTGCGCATGGTCCAATCGCAACTGTTGGCCAAGATCGCCGCGGCGGTGGGAGACGGCGTGGTGACGACACTGAAGATCACCGGTCCGACAGCCCCGTCATGGCGAAAGGGGCCCCTGCACATCGCGGGCCGAGGGCCGCGCGACACCTACGGATGACGGCCGCACATCCTATCCCCCCAGAGGCGTCAGAAACGAATTTATTCACAGCTGAAGCGTCATGAGGCACCTGAGGCCGAAATATTCGACGCACGGCTCATTTAGCTGTGCAGAAACGCCGCCACAGAATCGGTCCTGATGGTCGTTGACGGTAGACTGGCAAGGGAATCTGCGAGGGCCCTCGTCCCTCGCTTTGCGAACCCCTAGGAGACGCGTCCAACGTGGCTGCCCCAAAGAAGAACGCTCCGACCGAATACGGTGCCGATTCGATCAAGGTCCTCGAAGGTCTGGAGGCGGTCCGCAAACGTCCTGGCATGTACATCGGGTCCACCGGTGAGCGCGGTCTACACCATCTCGTGTGGGAGGTCGTGGACAACGCGGTGGACGAGGCGATGGCCGGCTTCGCCACCAGGGTCGACGTGCGGATCCTCGAAGACGGCGGCGTATCGGTGACGGACGACGGCCGCGGCATCCCCGTCGCCATGCACTCGACTGGCATCCCGACCGTCGACGTCGTCATGACCGTCTTGCACGCAGGCGGCAAGTTCGAGCAAGGCGCCTACCAGGTGTCCGGCGGGTTGCACGGCGTGGGCGTGTCCGTCGTGAACGCACTGTCGCTACGCCTCGAGGCCGACATCTTCAAGGACGGCTACGAGTGGTTTCAGACCTACGACCGTTCGGTTCCCGGCACCCTCAAGCAGGGTGAGAAGACGCGCAAGACGGGCACGACGATCCGATTCTGGGCGGACCCGGACATCTTCGAGACGACGAACTATGACTTCGAGACCATCGCTAGGCGCCTACAGGAGATGGCCTTCCTCAACAAGGGCCTGACGATCGAGCTCACCGATGAGCGAGTTGCCCCAGAAGAAGTCGTCGACGACATCGTCAGCGACCAGGCCGAGGCGCCAAAGTCCGCCGAGGAGAAGGCGGCCGAGGCGGCAAGTCCGCACAAGGTGAAACACAGGGTCTTCCACTACCCCGGTGGCCTGGTCGACTTCGTCAAGCACATCAACCGCACCAAGAATCCAATTCAGCCGAGTGTCATCGACTTCGACGGCAAGGGCGAAGGCCACGAGGTCGAGATCGCCATGCAGTGGAACGGCGGCTATTCCGAGTCCGTGCACACGTTCGCAAACACCATCAACACGCACGAGGGCGGCACGCACGAAGAAGGGTTCCGCGCAGCGCTGACGTCGGTGGTGAACAAGTACGCCAAGGACAAGAAGCTGCTGAAGGACAAGGATCCCAACCTCAGCGGTGAGGACATCCGCGAAGGGCTCGCCGCCGTCATCTCGGTCAAGGTATCTCAGCCTCAGTTCGAGGGTCAGACCAAGACCAAGCTCGGCAACACCGAGGTGAAGTCATTCGTCCAGAAGGTCTGCAACGAGCAGATCGCCCACTGGTTCGAAGCCAATCCCGCCGAAGCGAAGACCGTCGTCAACAAGGCAGTCCAGTCGGCGCAGGCTCGGGCCGCAGCGCGCAAGGCACGAGATCTGGTGCGCCGCAAGAGCGCAACCGACATCGGTGGCCTTCCGGGCAAGCTCGCAGACTGCCGGTCGGCAGATCCGCGTGCGTGCGAACTCTACGTCGTGGAGGGCGACTCGGCGGGCGGCTCCGCGAAGAGCGGGCGTGACTCGATGTTCCAGGCCATCCTGCCGTTGCGCGGCAAGATCATCAACGTCGAGAAGGCCCGCATCGACCGCGTCCTGAAGAACACGGAAGTCCAAGCCATCATCACGGCGTTGGGTACCGGCATTCATGACGAGTTCGATCTCACCAAGCTGCGGTACCACAAGATCGTGTTGATGGCCGACGCAGACGTTGACGGACAACACATTTCGACCCTGCTGCTGACGTTGTTGTTCCGGTTCATGCGGCCGCTGATCGAGAACGGTCACGTCTTCCTCGCACAGCCTCCGCTGTATAAGCTGAAGTGGCAGCGCTCCGAGCCCGAGTTCGCCTACTCCGACCGTGAACGCGACGGCCTTCTGGAGACCGGGCGGGCCGCAGGCAGGAAGATCAACACCGAGGACGGTATTCAGCGCTACAAGGGTCTTGGCGAGATGGACGCCAAGGAACTGTGGGAAACCACGATGGATCCTTCGGTCCGGGTGCTCCGTCAGATCACCCTGGACGACGCTGCGGCCGCCGACGAGTTGTTCTCGATCCTGATGGGCGAGGACGTGGAGGCTCGACGCAGCTTCATCACCCGTAATGCCAAGGACGTCCGTTTCCTGGATGTGTAAGCGCGACAACCACATCCGCGCGTACTGACGATCAGACGAGGAACAGATGACAGACACCACCCTTCCGCCAGGCGACGACGATACCGGCGACCGGATCGAACCGGTCGACATCCAGCAGGAGATGCAGCGCAGCTACATCGACTACGCCATGAGCGTCATCGTCGGTCGCGCACTGCCCGAGGTTCGTGACGGCCTCAAGCCCGTGCACCGCCGCGTGCTCTACGCCATGTACGACTCGGGCTTCCGGCCCGATCGCGGCCACGCCAAATCCGCCAGATCCGTAGCCGAGACGATGGGCAACTATCACCCGCACGGTGACTCCTCGATCTACGACACCCTCGTCCGGATGGCGCAGCCGTGGTCGCTTCGCTATCCGCTAGTCGACGGGCAGGGCAACTTCGGCTCGCCGGGCAACGATCCTCCGGCGGCAATGAGGTACTGCGTGACGGCGGATGCGCTGGTGCGTTTGCCGTTCGGGCGGTCGGTTCGCATTGGCGACGTCGTTCCTGGGGCGAAGCCGAATTCGGACAATGCCGTCGAGCTCAAAGCCCTTGATCGACATGGCAATCCAGTACTGGTCGATACCCTGTTTCACTCTGGTGAGCATCAGAGCTACCTCGTCGAAACCGATGAGGGATACACGGTCACGGGCACGGAGAATCACCCGTTGCTGTGCCTAGTTGACGTCGCTGGCGTGCCGACGCTGCTTTGGAGGCTCATCGAGGAAATTCGGCCAAATGATCGCGTTGTCATACAGCGCACGCCGCCAACGGAGTTTGGACCCGCCGATTGGCGTCCGACCATGGAAGCCCTGCTGCTCGGGGCGTTCGTCAGCGAGGGCTTCGTCTCCGGCAAGCGTGCGGGATTCAACAACCTCGATCGCGACTACTTCAACATGGTGGTTGCTGCGTATGACGCAGTCGTGGGTGGCAATCGTTACGTCTATTCGCGAACCATCGCGTCGGGCGGGCTTTTGCATGAACTGGACATCCAGAATCTCGAGGCCTTGGACCAAAGCTGCCTCGCGGAGCTGAAAGGTACTCGCTCTGCGGACAAGGTCGTCCCGGAGTGGTTGTGGCAGGCGCCGTCCGCGGTGAAGCGGGCCTTCCTGCAGGCATTGTTCGAAGGCGATGGATCTTGCTCGGCGCTCCCCCGCCACACGATCCAGGTGTCCTACTCGACACGCAGCGTTCAGTTGGCGAAGGACGTCCAGCAGATGCTGCTCGAGTTCGGCGTCATCTCGCGCCGCTACGTACATGCCACCGGTGAGCACAAAGTGGTCATCACGAACCGGGCGCAGGCGGAATGGTTCGCAAAGCAGATCGGGTTCGGGGGCCGTAAGCAGAAGAAGCTCATCGAACTTCTCGCTGCTCTGCCCGAACGTGCAGCTGGAATGGATGGGGACCACGTTCCAGGTCTCGCGAGCTTCATTCGCAACCACAGTGGAGGCCGATGGGTCGACAAGGAATGGTTGCGGAAGCACAACGTTGATCGACTCTCGCGCTGGCAGCGCGATGGCGCCGAAATCCTTTCGCACATCGCCGATCCCGAGGTTCGGGCCATTGCAAGTGAACTCACCGACGGGCGGTTCTACTATGCCCGTGTCGCCAGCGTCACCGATGCTGGCGTGCAGCCCGTCTACAGTTTGCGGGTCGACACCGACGACCACAGCTTCATCACGAACGGATTCGTCAGCCACAACACCGAAGCACGGCTCACTCCGCTCGCGATGGAGATGTTGCGTGAAATCGACGAGGAGACAGTCGATTTCATCCCCAACTACGACGGCCGCGTACAAGAGCCGACCGTTCTCCCCAGCCGGTTCCCGAACCTGCTCGCCAACGGCTCCGGTGGCATCGCGGTCGGCATGGCCACCAACATGCCGCCGCACAATCTGCGCGAGTTGGCCGAGGCCGTGTTCTGGTGCCTGGACAACTACGAGGCGGACGAAGAGGCCACGCTGGCCGCCGTCACCGAGTGTGTCAAGGGACCCGACTTCCCCACCTATGGATTGATCGTCGGGTCGCAGGGCATCCACGACGCGTACACCACCGGCCGCGGGTCGATCCGCATGCGCGGCGTCGTCGAGATCGAAGAGGACTCCCGCGGCCGCACCTTGCTGGTCATCACCGAGCTCCCCTACCAGGTGAACCACGACAACTTCATCACCTCGATCGCCGAGCAGGTCCGCGACGGCAGGCTCGCGGGCATCTCCAACATCGAGGACCAGAGCAGTGACCGCGTTGGGTTGCGCATCGTCGTCGAGATCAAACGCGATGCCGTGGCGAAGGTCGTGCTGAACAACCTCTACAAGCACACCCAGCTGCAGACCAGCTTCGGCGCCAACATGCTGTCGATCGTCGACGGCGTGCCCCGCACGCTGCGGCTCGACCAGCTGATCCGACATTACGTCGTCCACCAGCTCGACGTGATCGTCCGCCGCACCACCTACCGGTTGCGCAAGGCCAACGAGCGAGCGCACATCTTGCGAGGCTTGGTCAAGGCACTGGATGCCCTCGACGAGGTGATCGCGCTGATCCGGGCATCAGAGACCGTCGACGTCGCACGCCAGGGATTGATCGAGCTGCTCGACATCGACGAAATCCAGGCACAGGCGATCCTCGACATGCAACTGCGTCGCCTCGCGGCATTGGAGCGCCAGCGCATCGTCGACGACCTTGCCAAGATCGAGGCCGAGATCGCCGACCTCGAGGACATCCTGGCCAAGCCGGAGCGCCAGCGCGCCATCGTCCACGACGAGCTGGCCGAGCTGGTGGAGAAGTACGGCGACGACCGTCGCACGCGGATCATCCCGGCAGACGGCGACGTCGCCGACGAGGACCTGATCGCCCGTGAAGAAGTGGTCGTCACGATCACCGAGACCGGCTACGCCAAGCGGACCAAGTCCGACCTGTACCGCAGCCAGAAGCGTGGCGGCAAGGGTGTGCAAGGTGCCGGCCTCAAGCAGGACGACATCGTGAAGCACTTCTTCGTCAGCTCGACTCATGACTGGATCCTGTTCTTCACCACGCAGGGGCGGGTGTACCGCGCGAAGGCATACGAGCTCCCCGAGGCGTCGCGGACCGCCCGCGGACAGCACGTCGCGAATCTGCTGGCCTTCCAGCCAGAGGAGCGCATTGCCCAGGTCATCCAGATAAAGAGCTACGAGGATGCGCCGTACCTCGTGCTTGCGACGCGCAACGGTCTGGTGAAGAAGTCGAAGCTCACCGACTTCGATTCGAATCGCTCGGGAGGCATCGTCGCGATCAACCTCCGCGACCAAGACGAACTCGTCGGCGTCGTCCTCTGCTCTGCAGACGAAGACCTGCTGTTGGTGTCCGCCAAGGGCCAGTCGATCCGGTTCTCGGCGACCGACGAGGCGCTGCGTCCGATGGGCCGAGCAACCTCCGGCGTCCAGGGCATGCGATTCAACGACGAAGACGAGCTGCTGTCCCTCAACGTCGTCCAAGAAGGCACGTACCTGCTGGTCGCGACGGCTGGCGGCTACGCGAAGCGAACCGCCATCGAGGAGTACACGGTGCAAGGGCGCGGCGGCAAGGGCATCCTTACGATCCAGTACGACCGCCGACGTGGCAGTCTGGTTGGAGCGTTGATCGTCGACGACGACACCGAGCTCTACGCCATCACCTCTGGTGGGGGTGTCATCCGGACCGCGGCACGCCAAGTCCGCAAGGCCGGGCGGCAGACCAAGGGGGTGCGGTTGATGAACCTCGGCGAGGGCGACACACTGGTTGCCGTTGCGCGCAACGCCGACGAGGGTGAGTCGGAAGGCGATGAGTCCGACGCGACGTAACGCCCCGGACGTGGGCAAGCCGGCTGCCAAGGGCAGCCGGCCCGAGCTAAGGAGTCGCAGTTGAGCTCACCGAACGACCCGGGGTACCCGGGCGACGGTCCCGGTGACGGCAACGGCAACGGCAACGGACTGCCCGGCAACGGCTTCGACGGTGCCCCGAACGGTCCCGCCGATCACGGGGACGTGCCACCGTGGGAGCGCGGCGCCTCACGTGGCCGGCCTGCGCAGCGCACGAAGGAGCCCACCCCGAGGCCCGAGGGCGGACGCGGGAACACGGCGACCGGACAGTCTCCCGTCGACGCGCGGATCAACAGGTTCATGTCGGGTGGTCCTGCGAGTCCGCCACGCGACACGTCCCCGCCAATCCCGACACGTGAGGCTCCCCCTCGCGAAGCTCCTCCGAAGCGCGAGGCGCCGGTACGCGAGCCCGCAGCGACACGTGAGCCTGCTCCCCCGGTGCGCGAACCCGAACCGGTGCGTCCCGAGGCGTACGCCTCCGAACTGCCGGACCTGTCGAGCCCGGCACCGCGCGCCGGACAGCGTCGGTCCGCCGGGGAGCAAGCTGCGGCCGACCCTCCCGCTCGGTCGGCGCGGGGCGGCGCTCGCACCCAGGTGATCAACAAGACCGCCGGCCCGGTTCGGGCGAGCATGCAGATCCGGCGGTTGGATCCGTGGAGTGTGCTCAAGGTCTCGCTGGTGCTCTCCGTCGCCTTGTTCTTCGTCTGGATGATCGCCGTCGCGTTCCTCTACCTGGTACTCGGCGCGATGGGCGTGTGGAGCAAGCTCAACAGCAACGTCGGCGATCTCTTGACGAGCGCGAGCGGTAGCGGTGGCGAATTGGTCTCCAGCGGAACGATCTTCGGCGGCGCGCTGCTGATCGGGTTGGTCAACATCGTGCTGCTGACGGCGATGGCGACCTGCGGTGCGTTCATCTACAACCTCACCACGGACATCGTCGGAGGCATCGAGGTCACCCTCGCCGACAGGGATTGAATCGACGGCGGGCCGCCGTGATCGATAGCGGTTTGGGAGCACGGTACGCATTGCGGTAATCTCGTCGCTCGGCCCCATGCGACTACGGGCCTATAGCTCAGGTGGTTAGAGCGCTTCGCTGATAACGAAGAGGTCGGAGGTTCGAGTCCTCCTAGGCCCACGGTTGCCGGTTTACCGGCAGACCCACACGGGAGGTGGACGGTGCGTCGAGCAGTACTGCTGTTCGTCGCGGTGACCGTGGCAGTGTTGATCTGGCGGCAGCGCCAGGGTGTCGAGGTTTGGCACGTCGCCGCGGATCAGCCGGGCTGATCATCGCCCATAGAGGGGCCTTAGCTCAGTTGGTAGAGCGCTGCCTTTGCAAGGCAGATGTCAGGAGTTCGAATCTCCTAGGCTCCACAAGCTTCAAATGACGCCGCATCAGCGGGTGCGATGAATCAGACGTCACCGTCCAGAAGATCAGCGACGGCGTCTATCCGGGGCCCTGGTTCTAGTCCGCGAGCGCTTCGATCCACGGGTGGTTCGGGTGCACCCGACTCAGCCAATCGCGTAGTCGTGATCGCCGCGTCCGACCCATCGCTGGCACCACCCGCTGAAAGTCGAGAGAGTCCTTGTCGCGCAGGTGTTTGGCCTTGAACAGCAGCACCACCTCGGGAGCGGCGTACGGGACGCCGTCGTTGGTGTGAAGGATGAGTTCACCGTAGGGCAGCGTGATCGACGGGTCGCGCCTGCACACCCAGCGGTCGCCGAGGTGCGGTTCGCGAAAGACGTCGAGGCGATAGAGCCCGGTCGCGGGTTCCCGCAGCCATGTCTGGTGTTGTTGGGCGAGCTGCTCCGGGAACGGCCAGACCTGACCATCGCCGACGACGTCCCACTCGAAGCCCGGGAATGCCGCGAGTACTTCGTCGAAATGCGATGCTGGCACCGCGATTTCGAGATCATCGTGGGCGCGGGCCGCATCGGGTGTGAACAACTCCAGTGCCCAGCCCGCCGCGATGCACCACGGGGCTGCGACGCCCGCCAGCCGGGGTGCGACGTCGCTGGGCGTCCATGCCGCCCATAGTCGTTCGACGTCGGTGTCCGAAAGCCTGCGTCCCACTATGGCTTTGGCGTGACTTCCACGCTCGGGGGACGCGGCGACGGGTCGGGCTGCGTGGAGCGTCTGATGATCGAGAACGCAACACCGCCGACGGCCAACACTCCCACGGCGGCGACCGCGAGCACGAGAGGGCGAGGACGCCGCCTGGCCCTCCGAGCCTCCTGGTACACCGCAGGCAGGCTGGCGACCACCTCCTGAGCGGCGGCGAGCTCGGTCTCGAGCGCTTCCTTCGCCGCGCGTCGGCCCTTCGCGTAGCGGCTACCCAGCCACGCCGCAGTGGACCGCGCTGACGTCAGACCCAACCCCGCTGCGCCCCACGTGAGATCGACGGGCCCGGACGCCGAGTGCTTCATACCGCGCGCGAACCTCTCCCTAGAGGTCAACCGATCGGCCTTGGTCTTCGAGCTCATGCCCTTCAGCCTGCCATCATCGCCGTACCGCGGGGGCGAGATCAGGCGTTCAATCGCGGATGGCACACTGGCATGCCGTGACGAGTCCAATACAGACAGCGACCGCGACCCTGCACACCAACCGCGGTGACATCAAGATCGCACTCTTCGGCAACCACGCCCCCAAGACGGTCGGCAACTTCGTCGGATTGGCCCAGGGCACCAAGGATTACAGCACCGAGAACGCCTCGGGCGGCACCTCAGGTCCGTTCTACGACGGCGCGATCTTCCACCGGGTCATCGAGGGCTTCATGCTTCAGGGCGGCGATCCGACTGGCAGCGGTCGCGGGGGACCCGGTTACAGGTTCGCCGACGAATTCCACCCCGAACTCGTCTTCGACAAGCCCTACCTGCTGGCCATGGCCAACGCCGGCCCAGGCACCAATGGATCTCAGTTCTTCATCACGGTTGGCAAGACCCCGCACCTCAACCGCAAGCACACGATCTTCGGTGAGGTCGTCGACTCGGACTCGCAGAAGGTCGTCGACGCCATCGCGACCACCCCGGTCGACGGCAGCGACCGGCCGCTGGAGCCCGTCGTGATCGAGTCGGTCACCATCTCCTAGGGAGAGTGTCGAGGCGCGCCCAGCGTGCGGATTCGTCGGCCCTCTCTCGGGCGATGCGTCTCAATCCGCACGTTCGCGCGCCGTGACAGGGAGACGTCGTACTAGTTCTTGCCCGCGTAACCGGCTTCGGTGAGCGCGTCCAGCACGTCGATCGGATCCGTTCCCAGATCCCATCGGGTGAAGACGTGAAGCCTGTCGTCGACGCCGTCGATCTCGAGTAGGCGGACCTTGCGCGCGATCCGGCGAAACTCGGTGATCCGGACGTTCGCAATGTCGGCGCGCTCGAGCACATGCGTGCTCAGCCAACCCTTGATTTGAATCCCCTCTGGCGTGATTGCCAGCTTTGGGCGGGCCCGCCAGGACAGCGTTGCAAACACCAGCAGACCTACTGCAGCGATCCCGGCGAGTAGGCGCCCGGGACCATCTGTGACTACGGTCACACAGGCGGTAGCCATCACTGCGCCGAAGATGGCACACGCTGCGATTCCCGCACTAGACGGGCTCCATTGAGTTTGCTGCATGGTCGTTGAACAGCCTCTACGCGTGTCTGATGGGCTTATCCACAGGTGCTATCCCCAATGGGGATGAATCACAACCGTGTGATTGGGTGACCAGAAGGTTGCGGAACGGGTAACGGGTTTGGACCAAGTTGAATGCATAACCGTGGCGTAAACGCCTACCGCCAACGCATGGTGAGCAACAGGCCGGAGATCATGAAGGCAAACGCGATCGCGTAGTTCCACTGGGCGAGGTTGGCCATCCACTGCAGGAACGACGGCGCGTCGACGGGGTTGGTCGCAGCCAGCTGGAAGACGAGGAGCCACATCAGGCCGATCAGCATCAGGCCGGTGAAGAGCACCACGAACCACACGCTGGAGGGGCCGGCCTTCACCTTGACCGGAATCCGGCTCACCGGGCTGATGGTGAAATCGTTCTTCTTGCGAACCTTGGACTTGGGCATGGATACCTTCGAGACAGTCGGCGTCACACTCTGCGACGATGATGCGGGTGCATTCAAGAGCCTAACGCAGCGACGCGTCAGCCAGCGAAGTCCGCAGGAACGGGGGAGAGGCCGATGTCGGAAGGGAAGCGAAAGTCCCCGTGGCGGCTCGGGGTGCCAGCGGTGTGCGTGTGCGCCGGTCTACTCCTCGCGGCCACCCACACTGTGTCGAAGGGCGGCGAGATCAGACGCAGCGATGCCCCCCGTCTCGTCGACCTCGTCCGTGAGGCCCAGCATGCGGTGGATCGGATGAGCTCCGAGCGCGACGCACTGGTGACGGAGATCGACTCACACCACGGAGGCTCGCCTACGGTCCACGCGGCTCTTGACGCGATCACGGCCAGGGCAGGAATGCTGGCGATGGATGCCGGCCTCGACCCAGTTCGGGGTCCTGGTCTCGTCGTGACCCTTGACGACGCGCAGCGCGACATCGACGGGCGGTTTCCACGCGATGCCTCTCCCGACGACCTGGTCGTGCACCAGCAGGACATCTCGGCGGTTCTGAACGCACTGTGGTCGGCGGGCGCCGAGGGAATTCAGGTGCAGGATCAACGCATCATCGCGACGTCTGCGCCGCAGTGCGTCGGGAACACACTGCTGCTGAACGGCCGGACCTACAGTCCGCCGTACGTCGTGTCGGCCATCGGCGACGTCTCCGCGATGCAGGCGGCGCTCGCAGCGGCTCCCCTGGTCACGCTGTACAAGCAGTACGTGGTGCGGTTCGGCCTCGGCTACTCGGAACGGCCGACGAACGACGTGGAGTTGGTCGGATACCGGCCGCCGGTCCGCATGCAGTGGGCCAAGCCGGCAGGCCCGCTGGGCTACTGACGACGCCGGGCGAAGTAGCCTGAGCGCATGCGAGTCCTCGTCGTCGACAACTACGACAGCTTCGTGTTCAACCTCGTCCAGTATCTGGGGCAGCTGGGCGTCGAGGCCGTCGTGTGGCGCAACGACGACGCCAACCTCTCGACCGAGTCGGGCGTCGGCTCGGCGGTCAAGGAGTTCGACGGCATCCTGCTCAGCCCCGGCCCTGGCACGCCAGAGCGCGCCGGGGCGTCCATTCCGTTGGTGCGTGCGTGCGCCGAGGCAGTGACACCGCTGCTCGGCGTGTGCCTGGGACACCAGGCCATCGGTGTCGCATTCGGGGGCACGGTGGACAGGGCCCCGGAGCTGCTACACGGTAAGACCAGCGAGGTCTTTCACACCAATAGCGGTGTGCTGAAAGGACTTCCAGATCCCTTCACCGCTACGAGGTATCACTCCCTGACGATTCTGCCCGAGACTTTGCCCGTGGACCTAGAGGTGACGGCCCGCACGGCAGGCGGCGTGATCATGGGCGTGCAGCACGTCGACCTACCCATCCACGGCGTCCAATTCCACCCAGAGTCGATCCTGACCGAGGGTGGACACCGGATGCTCGCCAATTGGCTTGGGGCATGCGGCGAGGCGCCGTCCGAGGGCCTGGTGACCCGACTGGAGCAGGAAGTGGCCGACGCGGTTCGAGCGGCTACGACGCGAAGCTCAGCGTAATGGGGCTGCCGAGGTTGACCCCGGTGCCTGCGGGCGGGTTCTGAGTCACCACGGCGTTGGTCTTCTGGCCGCTGTTCTGCACGTCGGGACCTGGCACCAGCCCGCCCGTCCAGCCGAGCGAACGCAAGATGGGCTCGGCATCGACCCAGAACTTCCCGACCAAGTTGGGCATCGTGAACTGGTTGCCCTTGGACACCTGGATTTGAATCAGCATGTCCAACGGAACTACTTGTCCAGCAGGGGGATTGGTACCCACGACCTGGCCGAGCGGCTTGGTGCTGTCGACGTCGACGCGGGCGATGGTGGCGAAGCCGGCTTGGGTGAGGACCCTCGTGCAATCGTCCGCGGACAGGTTGGCACAGTCGGGTATCGGTTTGGTGTCGGGGCCAGAGCCCACGATGATGGTGACGACGTTGGTGACCGCCGACGTTTGGTTGGCAGGCGGATTGGTACCGACGACGCGGTCCTTCATCTCCGGCGCCGACGCCGACGTACTCTCCTTCACCTTCTCGAAACCCGCCGCCTTCAGCTTGCGCACGGCCTCGGCATAGCTGAGGCCCGACACGTCGGGTACTTCGCGCTGCTCGGGACCCGATGAGACGTTGATCGTGATGTCGTCGCCGGCGCTGACGGCGCTGTTGGCGCCCGGGTCAGTGCTGATGACGTGATCAACCGGCACCGTGGAGTCGGACTCCTGGTTGGTGCGCGTCTTGAAGCCACGGTTCTGCAGCGTGGCGATCGCATCGTCTCGCGCCTGACCGCTGACGTCTGGTACCTGCAGGTCTCGCGGGCCGCCGCCGATGAGGTTGATCGAGATCGTCACGACGACGGTCAGCACCGCGAGCACCGCGACGATGGCGAGCCACCGGGCGATGGAGCCGTTGCCATCCCTTTCCTCGTAGCTCGTGCGGTGGGACGTGTCGGTGGGCGGGGTGCGACCGAACACGGGGCTGGCCGAGATCAGGCTGGTGCGTTCGGCGTCGGTGAGGATCTTCGGCGCCTCGGGCGCTTGGCCGCTGTGCACGCGAATGAGGTCTGTACGCATCTCCGCCGCGGTCTGGTAGCGGTTCTCGGGGTTCTTGGCGAGAGCCTTCAGTACGACGGCGTCGAGCTCCGGGGAGATTCCGTCGTACCGCTCGGACGGCGGGACGGGATCTTCGCGGACGTGCTGGTAGGCCACCGCGACGGGGGAGTCACCGACGAAAGGTGGTTCCCCCGTGAGGATTTCGTAGAGAACACAGCCCAGTGAGTACACGTCGGAACGGGAGTCGACGGTCTCTCCGCGCGCCTGTTCCGGCGAAAGGTACTGAGCGGTGCCGATGACGGCGGAGGTCTGGGTGACGCTGTTGCCGCTGTCGGCGAGCGCGCGGGCGATGCCGAAGTCCATCACCTTCACCGCGCCAGCCTTGCTGATCATGATGTTCGCGGGCTTGACGTCGCGGTGGATGATGCCGTGCTGGTGGCTGAAGTTCAGGGCTTGGCAGGCGTCGGCGATGATCTCGATGGCCTGACGCGGGGGGATTGGTCCGTCGCCGTGCACGATGTCGCGCAGCGTGACGCCGTCGACGTACTCCATCACGATGTAGGGGAGGGGACCCGCAGGCGTTTCGGCCTCCCCGGTGTCGTACACCGCCACGATCGCCGGATGATTCAGCGCGGCGGCGTTCTGTGCCTCGCGACGGAAGCGGAGATAGAAGCTCGGATCGCGGGCGAGGTCGGCGCGCAGGACCTTCACGGCGACGTCGCGATGCAAACGGATGTCGCGGGCGAGGTGCACCTCGGACATGCCGCCAAAACCGAGGATCTCGCCGATTTCGTAGCGATCGGACAACTGCTGCGGAGTGGTCATCCGTACGCCCAAGGCCGATCTGGCGCGGGATCGATCGATGCCAGCGACGGCAGCGCACCCGGTGTGGCTGGCGGTGCGGGCGCTGGAGACTCCGGAGGCGGCGACACGGGTATCACCGTCGTGTTCGTGATGGTCGGCGGTGGGGGCGTCGTCTTGCGTTCGTCACGCCAATTCATCAACAGTACGACGGCGATGACGATGGCGAGCGCGCCGAGCACGCCTGCGGCCCAGAGCAACGCCCGCTGACCCGGCGAGAACATGCTGCGGCTCGGCGCAGGCGGAGTGCGATGGGTGCCGGTGACCGGTGGCCGCTGACGCACGACGGTGGGAGGACGACCCGGATCGACCGCAGGCCGCATCTGGGTGGCGCCGACGGACGCGGGGCTCGCCCTGCCGATCGTCGGCGCTTGATTGGGACGGGGTGGGCGTCGTCCTGCGCGCACCGCGGCGACCGCGTCGGCGAACGCGCCGCCCGTGCGGTACCGCTGCGAGGGCTCCTTCGACAGCGTGATCTCGATGAGCTCGCGAACGTTCGGAGGCAGGTCGGCAGGCAGTGGTGGCGGCTGTTCCTTGATGTGCTTCATCGCCACGGTGAGCGCGCCGTCCCCGGTGAACGGGCGGCGCCCTGAAACCGATTCGTAGCCAACGACTCCCAGCGAGTACACGTCGCTGGCCGCCGTGGCGTCGCGGCCGAGGGCCTGCTCGGGTGCGATGTACTGGGCGGTGCCCATCACCATGCCGGTCTGCGTCACGGGGGCGGCGTCGACGGCCTTGGCGATGCCGAAGTCGGTGAGCTTGACCTGCCCGGTCGGGGTGATCATGATGTTGCCTGGCTTGACGTCGCGATGCACCAAACCGGCGTTGTGGGCGACCTGAAGCGCGCGGCCGGTCTGCTCGAGCATGTCGAGGGAATGCCGCAGCGACAACCGGCCCGTGCGCTTGATCACCGAGTTGAGCGGCTCGCCGTTGACGAGTTCCATCACCAGGTATGCGGTTCGGCCCGCGTCGGCCAGCTCCGTCTCGCCGTAGTCGTAGACGCTTGCGATGCCGGGATGGTTCAACATCGCCACGGTGCGCGCCTCCGCACGGAACCTCTCGACGAACTCGGCGTCGGTGGAGAACTCCGCCTTGAGGACCTTGATGGCGACCTGGCGGCCGAGCCGGGAGTCCTTGCCTTCCCACACCTGGCCCATGCCGCCCGTGGCGATGAGGCGTTCCAACCGGTACCGGTCGGACAGGGTCACCCCGACGCGCGCGGTCATGATGGAGCCCCTAGCGCAGCGGCGATGGTGGCCCGCCCAATCGGCGCGGCCAGCGCACCGCCGGTCGCGGACAGCCTGTCGCCACCGTCCTCCACGAGGACGGCGACAGCGATCTTGGGCGCCTTGGCAGGCGCGAACGCGATGTACCAAGCGTGCGGTGGGGTGTTCCGCGGGTCGGTACCGTGCTCGGCCGTGCCGGTCTTGGATGCGATCTGCACGCCGGCGATGGCTCCTTTCTGCTGAGTCACCTGTTCGGCGTCAATCATCAGATCCGTAAGTGTAGCTGCGACCTGGGATGACACCGCCCGCCGGACTTCAGTAGGGGCCGTCGTGCTGATGTTGGCCAGGTCAGGACCCTTGACGTCTTGAACGAGATACGGCTGCATCGTCAGCCCGCCGTTGGCGATTGTCGCGGCGATCATCGCATTCTGCAACGGCGTGAGCGCAACGTCCTTCTGCCCGATGCTCGTAATGCCGAGCGCGGCGGCATCGCTGATCGGGCCGAGCCTCGATTCGGCGACCTGAAGCGGGATCGGCTCTGGGGCTGCATCGAGACCGAAGGCCCGTGCGGCGTTGCGCACCGCGTCGGTCCCGGTGTCGATGCCGAGCTGGACGAAGGCGGTGTTGCACGATTTCGCGAACGCGACCTTCAATGGCACCGTCGGCCCGTCTCCGCACGCGGCCCCGCCGTAGTTCTCCAGCGTTGCGGTGCTGTCCGGCAACGGAATTCGCGCTGCGGACGTGACCAAGGTGTCGGGCGTCGCACCCGCTTGCAAGGCGGCGGCCGTGGTGATCACCTTGAACGTCGAGCCGGGGGGATAGGTCTCGGCGATGGCTCGGTTGACCAACGGCGAGTTCGGATCGTCGCGGAAACGCTGCCACGCGGCGGACTGCTCCTCGGCGTCATGCGATGCAAGCAGATTGGGGTCGTACGACGGCGCCGACACCATCGCGAGGATCTTTCCCGTCGACGGTTCCAGCGCGACGACCGAGCCCTTGCACGGCCCGTTGCAGCCACTGGCCAGGGCTTCCCACGCGGCCTGCTGTACCTGTGGGTTGAGCGTGGTCTCGACGTTGCCGCCGCGCGGGTCGCGGCCGGTGAAGAAGTCCGCGATGCGTCGTCCGAACAGTCTTTCGTCGGACCCGTTGAGAATCGAGTCCTCCGCGCGCTCTAGCCCAGTGCTCGAATACTGGAGCGAATAGAAGCCGGTGACAGGGGCATACATCTGCGGTTCGGGGTACACCCGCAGAAAGCGGAAGCGGCCGTTGGTCGACACCGAGTAGGCCAGCAACTGACCGCCCGCCGAGATCTGGCCGCGTTGGCGGGAGTACTCGTCGAGGAGGACTCGCTGGTTGCGCGGGTCACTTCGGAGTCCGCCTGCTGTGAAGACCTGTGTCAGCGTTGCGTTGGCCAGCAGGAGAACGACCAGGGCCATGATCGTGACGGAAATTCTGCGCAGGGAGGTGTTCATACCTTCTGAATGACCTCGGTGCTTGCCGATGCAATCGGCGTGGGGTTCGGCGGCGGGGTGGTGATGGGCTTGCGGGCCGAGTGCGAGATGCGGATCAGGATCGCGAGCAGGACGTAGTTCGCCAGCAGCGACGACCCGCCGTAGGACATCCACGGCGTCGTGAGCCCCGTCAGAGGAATCAGCTTCGTCACGCCGCCGACCACGATGAACAGCTGGATCGCCAGCGTGGATGCCAGCCCTGCGGCCAGCAGCTTGCCGAAGCTGTCACGCACCGCCAGCGCGGTTCGGAGGCCGCGGATCAGCAGGATCGTGTACAGCATCAGCACGCCGGCAACGCCGACCAGGCCGAGTTCCTCGCCGATCGCTGCGATGATGAAGTCGGTAGAGGCGGCTGGAACGGTGAAGGGTTGCCCGTTGCCGAGGCCGGTGCCGAAGATGCCACCCGTGGCGAAGCTGAACAGCGCCTGCACCATCTGATATCCGGAACCGTCGGGGTCGGCGAACGGGTCCAGCCAATTCTGCACGCGGACTTGTACGTGCGAGAAGGCGTAGTAGGCCACGACGCTTCCCGCCGCGAACAGGGTCAGGCCGAGCAGGACCCAGCTGAGCCGGTTCGTGGCGATGTAGACGAGCACCAGGAACGACGAGTACAGCAGCAGCGAGGTGCCGAGGTCCTTCTCGAAGACCATCACCCCGACGGAGGCGATCCAGGCGACGAGCAGCGGCGCCAGGTCTCTTGGCCGCGGTAGGTCCATGCCGAAGATGTGTTGGCCGGCGCTGGTGAACAGGTTGCGCTTGGCAACGAGGACGGACGCGAAGAAGATCAGAAGCAGAATCTTGGAGAACTCGGCGGGCTGAATCGAGAAGCCGGGCAACCGAATCCAGATCTTGGCCCCGTTCTGCTCGGACATCGACCGCGGCAGGACCGCAGGGATCACCAGCAAGATCAGACCCGTCAGACCGCAGACGTAGCCGTAGCGAGCCAGGATGCGATGGTCGCCGAGGAAGATCAGAACCAGGGAGAAGGCGACGACGCCGACGAGCGTCCACAGCATCTGCTGGGTGGCGCTCGGCCCGTCTGAGCCACCTGCGGCGAGGGGTCCCGCTGCAAGGTCGAGGCGATGGATCATCACCAGGCCAAGGCCGTTCAACAGGGCTACCACCGGCAGCAGCAGCGGATCAGCGTATGGCGCGAAGCGTCGCACCGCGAGATGCGCGACACCGAACAGCCCGACGTAGCCCACCGCGTACTTGGCCAGGTCCCAGCTCAGGCCCTGTTCCTGGTTCGCCTCGACGATGAGCAGCGCCACCATCGTGATGACCGCCGCGAAGCCGAGCAGGTACAACTCGGAGTTGCGCCGGGTTGGCATCGGAGGCACCAGGGTCACGGGTGCCTGCGGTTCTGTGTTCACGCGGCCGTCCGGCACTGCTTCTTACCCTCCGGCTGGGCGGCAGGTGGCTCGGTCGACGTCGGGCCCGGAGAGGCCGACGACGAGGGTGGCGGCGACGACACCGGTGGAGGAGTCTGCGCAGGAGGTGTCAATCCCGGCGGGGTTTGGGCCGGAGGTTGTCCCGCAACGGGCGGGACGGTCGTTGGCGCGTTGTTGGGGGCATCGGGCGGCTCGTGTGGTTGCTCGCGCGGTTCGACGCGGGTCGGATCCTCCGGTGCGGGCCCCGCGGGGGCCTCCGAGGGCGGAATTGGCGACGGCAGCTCTGGCGCCCGCGGCGCGGGCGGGCAGACCGGCAACAGTGACGTGTGGATCAGGTCCTTGAGCGACTGGCGCGCGTGGTCGACGCTGCCGCCCTGCAAGCCGGTCTTCACCTGCTGCTGGCCGGAGCCGTCTAGGTCGTCGACCTTCAACACCCGGCAGCCGTCCCGCGGGTCACCGACGGAGATGAAGCGGACGTCGCCGCGGTCGTTTTCGAGACATGCGATTTCAGACGGATCGGCCAGCGTGACGTTCAGTAGCGAACCCGGGAGTCCGCGCATGAGGTAGACGATGTTGTCGTCGCCTGCCCGCTGGGCGACGTAGTAGTTGCTTCGCACGAAGTAGTAGCCAGCTCCGAGCGCCGCGACGAGCAAGAGCACCACCAGGATGGCCGCGAAGACGTACCGGCGGCCCGATCGACGCTTGGCCGGCGGGGGAGCGGGCTCCACCGAAGGCTTGGGCGGGGCGTTGCGGCGCGGGTTGAACGCCGATGCGCGGCCGGCCGCGGTGTTGGGGGGCGCGGTCTGGTCGTCGATGCCAGAAACCGCGCCGAGCAGGATCGGTACGGTCTGGGCGATCGCGGAGTCGATCACTTCGGCGACGACGACGGTGACGTTGTCTGGCCCGCCACCCTTTAGCGCCATCTCGATGAGCTTGTCGGCGGCCTTCTCGACGTCCGGGATGCGCATGACGTCCTGGATGGTCTCGAAGCTGACCGGATCGGAAAGGCCGTCAGAGCACAGCAGATAGCGGTCGCCGACGAGAGCCTCGCGCATCGTCAGCGTCGGATCGACCTCGTGGCCCGTCAGCGCCCGCATGATCAGCGACCGCTGCGGATGGCTGTGCGCCTCCTCAGCGGTGATCCGGCCTTCGTCGACGAGCGTCTGGACGAAGGTGTCGTCCTTGGTGATCTGCGTGAGCTCGCCGTCGCGGAGCAGATAACCGCGCGAGTCACCGATGTGGACGAGCCCAAGCCTGTTGCCCGCGAACAGGATTGCGGTGAGCGTCGTGCCCATGCCGTCCAGTGCGGGATCAGTCTCGACCTGCGCCGCGATGGTGGCGTTGCCCTGGTGGACCGCGGCGTTGAGCTGGCTGAGCATGTCACCGCTTGGCTCGTCGTTGTCGAGGGGAGCGAGGGCGCCGATCACCAGCTGAGAGGCGACCTCGCCAGCCGCGTGGCCGCCCATTCCGTCGGCGAGGGCAAGCAGCCGCGGACCCGCATACACCGAGTCTTCGTTGTTTGCCCGCACGAGGCCACGATCACTGCGTGCGGCGTACCGGAGCGCAAGTGTCATGGCCGCAGCTCGATTACCGTCTTGCCGACTCTCACCGGCGTACCCATGGGAACTCTTACCGCCGTTGTCACCTTCGCCCTGTCAAGGTATGTGCCGTTGGTCGATCCTAGGTCTTCTACGTACCATTCGGAGCCTCGCTGCGATAGCCGGGCGTGCCGAGTCGATGCGTAATCGTCGGTGAGGACCAACGTGGAGTCGTCGGCTCTGCCGATCAAAACGGGCTGAGAACCCAACGTGATGCGAGTGCCGGTCAGGGCGCCCTCGGTTACCACCAGCTGACGCGCGGTGTTGCGGCCTTGCCGACTCGGAAGCAGCGTGCCGCGCAACGTTAGCCCGCGCCGCACCATCACGGTTCCGGTGGGTGCGTAGATGTCGGTTCGCAGGATCCGCAGCACAGACCAGATGAAGAGCCACAGCAGCATCAGGAAGCCGACGCGCGTCAGCTGCAGAACTAGCCCCTGCATCTGACGTCCTCTCCATCACCTTCCGGATGCCCTTGCGCCGACGCCAGACCCCTCGCGAGCGGCCTTCGGCAACGTCACGATACTTCGGCGGTGTTCGCCGTGCGGGCGAAGCGGCGACCTGCAGTCCGCCCGTGATCGGGACGAGACCTAGGCCAAAACCTCAATGCACGCGAACGATGATCTCGGAATGGCCCAGCCGAATCACGTCGCCGTTCGCAAGCTCCCACGTCTCGACGGGCGCTCCGTTGACCGTGGTGCCGTTGGTCGAGTTGAGGTCGGAGAGCAGCGCCATCGCGCCGTCCCACCGGATCTCGACGTGCCGACGCGACACCCCGGTGTCCGGTAGCCGGAACTGAGCGTCCTGACCTCGGCCGATGACGTTGGCGCCTTCGCGAAGCTCGTACGTCCGGCCGCTGCCGTCGTCGAGCTCCAGCGTGATCGTCGCGCCAGCACCGCCGTAGCCGGGGCCGTAGCTCGGGGCGGCGGGTTGCGCGGGGGGCTGGCCGTAGTCGTAGCCGCCTGCGGGCTGGCCATAACCGGCGTCGGCCGGCTGACCGTAACCGGGATCGGCATAGCCGGGTTGGCCGCCGCCGTAGTCGTAGCCAGCTGGCTGCGCGTAATCCTGGCGACCATAGGCCTGGGCGCCGTAACCACCCTGGTCGGGGTAGCCGGCGTCGGGATAGCCGCCGCCCTGACCGGGGTAGGCAGGCCTGCCGTACTCGTCGGCGGGTGCTGGCTGACGGCCGTAGTCGTATTCCCCTGCGGGCGGCTGTCCGTAGCCGCCAGGGGCGGGTTGGCCGTAACCGCCAGGCGCGGGCTGTCCGTAACCGCCCTGTGCCGGCTGGCCGTAGCCGCCTGGGGGTGGGTAGCCCTGATCGGGATAGCCGCCAGGCGCGGGCTGGCCGTAGCCACCCTGTGCAGGCTGGCCGTAGCCGCCTGGGGGTGGGTAGCCCTGATCGGGGTAGCCGCCACCCTGCTCGTAGCCGCCTTGCGGTGCAGGCGGATACGCGGGCGTGCCGGAGCGCGGCGGTGGGTAGCCGCCCTGGTCAGGCGGATACTGGCCGCGCGGATCCTGGCGGCCGTAGTCGTAGTAGTCGTCGCCAGGCTGCCCTTGTCCCTGGCCGCGGTAGCTCGGGTTGTCGCTCATCGGAGGTACTCCTGGTTCTGCGGTGTGTGCGCGTCCGTGTGTGGTCCCGGCTGAATCGCCGCTGGTCGAGTCAGGGTCAACCGCTCCACGTGCGCGGAACTGGCCGGTGTGCAGAGTCGGTGACGAGTCGAATCTGACGACCACCTCACCATACGTTTGCCATCCTTGGTCATGGATGAATCCCTCCAGGTATCTGGCAAAAGTGTTCGAAGTGAGGGCTGAATCGGCGCTCAGCTTCTGTTGGTCGGGCACACTGAGGGTAATGACGTAGGCGTTCGGTGCCAAAATGCGGCCGCCCGCGACTTCTCGTGCGCCTGCCTCGGCTTCGCGCTGAAGGAGGGCCTCGACTTCTTCAGGAACTATGGACCCACCGAAAACGCGCGCGAAGACGTCTCCGACGCCGGCCTCGAGGCGGCGTTCGATGCGGTCGACCAGACCCATGCGTTCGCTCACCCGCCTCACGGTTCTCGTAGGTCACAGCGCACCCGCGTGTCGCGCAACCGCACTACCTGCACCCATGGTATCGGCCAAACGTCGAGACATCGCACCCTCAGAACGCTAAGAATCGGATCGAGGCTGGTCAGCGGCAGATCGCGATGACTACCGGCACCAGCTACGGAGTTTGGAGGGACCGCCGTGGTGCGTGATAGGCTCCCCCGGTTGTTGGGGCGAGTGGCGGAATGGCAGACGCGCTGGCTTCAGGTGCCAGTGTCCTTCGGGACGTGGGGGTTCAAGTCCCCCTTCGCCCACAATGAGGAGTTCTACGGACTCCGGGCGCTAAGGTCACGAACTCGAAAGAGGTCGTGACCTTTGTGTTTTAGGTGGGCCCGGTGCTTTGGGGGCGTCATTTGGTGGGGTAGGGACTTCCGCCGCTAAGTCCCGGTCTCACCGGGCGCCGGTACTCGTCTGCCGAGACAACAGTTGGGCTTTCCATTTAGACAGACACGCCGATCTTCAACGGTGGGGCCGGAAGTTGGGCAAAGTCGTCGTCGCATCACGGTGACGAAGCAAGATTGGTCTCGGCACCGATATCAGCACCTGCCTGCGTTGCGCTGGGCTGAACATCTACGCCAATGCATTCGCTCCCGGTTATGGCTGGTCGACCTCCCTCGTCGCGGTGGTCGGCCAGAGTCTGTCCGAGAAGCGCATAGAGGCTCCTAGCCCGATCGCATAGCCCAGCTGCGAGTTGATCCAGCAAAACCGGTGTGGGATCTGCGTTCGGCGGCGTTGCGCGGCCCGCGTTGCAGCGTCGATCTGCGGCACCGCTGGCCTGCCGGCGGCATGGCTTTCATCAACCTGTCGCGCCGCGTCGCTACCCTCAGATGGCCACGGGTGCAGGTCGAAGTCACGGCAGCATCCGCACGACGAATCCCAGCGGGCCTTCTTCGTCACATGCGGCATAATGCGCGGTCGGCCCTAGCCGACCGGCGGTGCGAGACGGACGGGGGCATGCGTTCGGTCGCGGGCCGGGGTCTTCGGCATCGAAGTGGTTGGTGCACAGCACCTTTACGTTGCCGCTCAATACGGCGACTCGATACCCGACGACGGAGGATCGATTAACCATCTGCTACAGCCTTAAGGCACGCCAATTCCGACAATGCGGTCGGCTATCGCGCGCATCTATGGGTGATAGGCATGCGCGGTACCTCCGATAACCTCAAGTCTCGGCTTGCCGCCGGGCACCGACGCGTCTCCTGCGCCTTCTTGATAGGTAGCGGCGAGACCGAACAGATAGGCCGCAAACTCCGATGAAGGAAGGCCGATTTCGGCAGCTATACGTCGTGGTGTTAGACCATCGGCACGGAGGGCTGCCATCACCTTAACTAGGACCTGGGACGACTCGTGCCTAAGTTGCGACCCTGGTTCACTCCGTCGGAACCCACGCTTGCTGAGTTCGACACAGAGGGAGCGGTGACCCCAATCTGTTACAAGCCCCAAGGTTTTCAGTCGATGCGCAAGCGCCATCGCTGCGACGTCCCACTTGCTCTTAGCGTGGATCACTTGGTCGATGTTTGAGCCGAACAACCTCGCAGACAGAACGCTATCTCGGGGCATCAACAGAGCACTGGCGAACTCATTTGCCTGTGTCTCCGCATCCCGGCCTTGGCATACCTCGTATTCACCGTGCATCACCAAGTGCCCAACTTCGTGCGCGAGGTCGAATCTCAGTCTCTCAGCCGTCTTTGTTGTGTTGAGGAAAACAAACGGTGTTCCCTTGTCGTAGAAGCTGAATGCGTCGACATTGCGGTAGTCGGGCGCAAGACTTAGAACACGGATACCGTGCAACTCGCAGACGGGTATTAGCTGTCGTATTGGGCCAGATCCGAGATTCCATCTCTCTCGAACTGCATCTGCTGCTAGTTCAGGGTCCCAGCCGGTAAGGGTCGGAACGTTGTTCGAGGGAAGGTCGAATTTGGTTTCGATCCACCGCATGAACTCGACGCCGAGGCGGCCCGAAGCTGTCGCTCCATCCCGCTCTGCCGCTGTCATCTTCGACGCTGCGCGGAACGAGACGGCGTCGTCTGGGATGACCTCAATCTCAGGCGAGTAGAAGAAATCGGTTAGGACACGAAGGTGTTCTGCAAGATCTTCGACCTGCTCGTCGGTGGGCGCGGTTGCTCCAGTTTCCCAACGCTGCAGTGTCTTTGGAGTCAAACCCATAAGCGCGGCCAACTTGGTTCGAGGAATCCCCTTGCGTCTTCTAGCGAATTCCAACCGCGAGGGGACGAATTCGCGCGTTGTCATTTCTTCTGGACTGGGACATTGACCGCTGCGGTGCCATCGTCGTAGCGGTCGTCCTTCGGCCTGACAACGGTCCCGTGTCCAACCTGATAGGGCGGTAGAAATATCCGTTCGACCCAACTGCGCGGGAAATCAGCGTTATCGAGATGGCCAGGAGCGCTGAGCTCCAACCGCACCAAGTTCTTGTTAACGCGGTGGTGGACGAGATACCAGAGCCGCCACTTCATCGAAGGATCTTTTTCACGCAGGCCCCAATCGAACCCGCTGCCGTCGATGTCGTCGAGTCCCATCTGCAAGTTGGTCGGAGCACCGGCGAAGGCACGGGCGCCCCTATGCCACTTGGTTGTGAAGTCGGCGTCGGTTCCGGGTATGCCGGTGAACTCGTTGCCGCCCGCTACGACGATCGCGATCCGCTTTTCGCAATTGACAGTCCGGGCGACAAAGTCGTCTTCGTCGATTTCCCAGCCTTCTTTCAAGAGAAGCACCGAGCGAAGGGCCGCTACGCAGTAATCGTGGGCATGGCGCCCCGGCGCACCCTTCGGGGCTAGTGGGCTGACAGCATCCGCTGCCTGCGTGGCCGCAAAGATGATCTTGTCGTGAATGTCTGCGATCGTCAGATCAAACTCGGCTAGTCGTTGATCGATGCCACGTTCTGGATTCTTTAGAGGTTCAGCCATGCGTTGCCCTCCTTGGCCGGTGTCCACTTATTCAACCACATTCGAGGGCGAGAAACTGGACACCATCGACGTGGTGTGTCTCAAGCGCTGGCGCAGCGGACGTTGATTTCGGGCTTGCAACGAGCCAGGCCGCGTGGTCCGTTGAACGGGAGATGCGCCGATCACTGCCGGAACGACGCCGGAGGGGCGATCGGCAACACAGCCTGGGAGATGCGAGTGTAGTTTCCGATTAGGCAGTTCATGGTGCACCCACCAGCGCTCCAACCTGGGACGTGCGGATTAAAAGTCCGTAGGTCCGCGTAACTGTGCGACTACAGATCAGAAGGTTAGGGGTGGCGGCCCGGGGGCCGCCTGTTTCGAGCGTTGACACTGTGACAGCACTAACCTGGACATCCGCTGACCGCGGGTGGCATACTTTCATCGGAGCAAGGTACGGATTCTGCGGTTTCAACCCCACGATCTGTCTGACCCCGGTTGATGGCTACGGCGCGCCGGGGTTGCTCTGTATCTAGGGGCAGTTCAGCACCCGAACAATATGTTCGATCGGTTCCAGCAGATCCCTCTCCTGATGAGTGATGTTGCGCCGGACCGCCGAGGACACCAAGTCTGGAAGCCAGAGCAATTTTTCGTCCCGCGGAGAAACCTGCTTGAGCTGGCACTGACGGCAGATCACCTTCTCTGCCCGCAACTCCTTGACGATCTTGGCGTCGAAGCTGCGCTCATGTTGCGTCTCACGCTGCTCCAGCACCATCAGGTGAACCTCGCCGGCCAACGGCTGCACCCCGGTGCACAGGCTGGCGGCCAGCTGCCCGAAGCACGCGCGGCGCGCGGCGTCTCCGCCGTCATCCCCGAGGGGCATCCGGCAGGACACGATGCACACTTCCGTACCCTTATCGTCACCTAGGTACTGCGCCACCTCGATTGCCTGCTGACGCCCGTCACCGGTGAGGAGACTGTCCGTCGTGTGCCAGAACTGGTCACCGACGACGTCGATGAGCCCGTCGCGTAGCGGCTCCAGTTGGTCGCGATGGGCGACTACGGCTGACATCAGGTAGAACGTCCGCCGGTTGGCTTGCAGCTCGAAGCTTTCATCGAGGAAAGCGACATAGCCGCCGGGCGCACGCCGGTACGCATCGGCTAATAAGGCGGCTGCGCCGCCTTGTTGTACCCACCCTTTACTCGCCACGGACACACTGCATTTCGACGCGGGGGCGGTTCGGGCCGGCCAGCCCAGCTGAGCTACCCACGGTGTGACGGGTGGACTCGGGCGGCGGCGATCTGTTGAAGCTCCTCGGTGGACAGCAGGTAGTCGTCCCGGCGAGAACCTCGGCCCCGGGCGTCCTTGATGCGGCGGTACTCAGCGAGCATCCGCATATAGGCGCCGAGTGTCCGGTGGTGGGAGTTGCCACCGTCGTTGCGTTCCAGCTGGGGTCGCAGTTCGGTCCATCGATCGTCACTCATCAAAAACTCGACATAACTGGCCATATGGCTTTCGAGCTTGTCCTGGTAGTCGAAACCCTGGAATTCCAGCTCGTACTCCAGGTCTTCGCTGACCGGCGTTCCCTTCTTCGCCAGCCGCGCGATGCTGAACGTGATCACGCGGAACATGTCGAGGATGTCGAGGACCCTCTCGCAGTCGAGCTTGGATAGCTCGGTCCGGAACCCAGCGACTTCCCTCCAGTACTCCCCGGTGAAGCCTTTCTCGATCACCTCGGCACGCTGAAGCTGATACGCCTCGTCCCCGTCTTCGCCGTTGGCGTCGTCGGGCAGCACACGCGCCAGGATGCGGTGCAGCAACGACAGCACCTGGCGGTCGGCTATCCGCATGGTCTCCGGCGCCGGCTCACCGTCGTTGTCGTCCGATGGCCGGTAGTCGGGGGGGACGAGCACCTCCAGGAGGCGATCGCGGACGTACTCGCTCAGCGTGAGCCCCTCGGCGTCGGCCAGGTCTTTGAGCTGGTCGCGTATCCGATCCTCGACGCGGATGTTGATGACGGCCACGCATCCCCCCATCATGTATGACAGCACTATATCATTCGTCATACAAGCATACAGCGATGATAGCGCGGTGCTCCGAACTGTGCGAGGTTGCCGCGGTGGGGGTCTACAGCGCAGATCTCAGCCCGCCGGGCAACTGGACGAACAACGTCCGGTACCCGCCGGCGGGGTGCTCGAACGACTCCCAGCCCAGCGAAGCCCAGAAGCGGTCGGCGCCCTCGCTGTAGGCGAACAGTCTGCGGTCGGGGTGCCGCTCCATCAGGCTGCGCACCACCTGCCCGCCCACACCGCGCCCGCGAACCCCGGTGGCCACCTCCAGGAACTGGATCTCCAGACGCTCGGCCCCGAGATCGGGCACGTTCGCGTACTCCGGGTTGATACCACCGGGGTCGTCGAACTCGACCCGTGCCACCTCTGTCCCGGTCTGATCGAGCACCTGAACGAACCACGGCTCCTCGCCGAGCTGTCGATTCCACCAGTGGGGGTGCTCGTAGGTGACGTTCTCGGCGAACGGCGGCATCCACCAACGGTCGTCGGAAGGGCTGGGGCGCAGATCGACCAGTTCGAGAAGCATTCCGAACCTCTATCACGCCGCCCAGGGTCGACCAATGATGTCGGCGACAGCCCGACCGATGTCGGCGATGTCGGCGGTCGTGCCGGTCTTGTGAACGATGTAACCGACCAGCAGGTAGAAGCCGGGCAAAACAATGGCGATGATGAGGACAGCGGCAGTCTGGTTGCTCACCGGTGTGCTCCCTTCGGAGGTGTCGACCGGGAACTCCCCTAGACGGGGTGACCCCAGGGGCCACGCGAGCGAGCGTGTTCTGTTCTTCTGGTTCGAGACGGCCCGAAACACAGGCCAGGCCGAAGAGTGCCAGCACCGGGTGCAAACAGTTGAAGGTCGCTTCGGCGTCAGTACTCACCGGAGAAAGACCGACGCGAGTGGCCGTCTCCGTCGCGCGGAGGCAGTCTCAAGAACGACGGTTTTAGACGCACATGAGCGTGGTGATCACCGATTGCGGCTAAGCCTTGATCCACCGACGGACCTCGGTGGCTGATGCTGGTTCAGGTTGAGCGGTGGTTTTGGGGGGTGGGCGTGCAGTAGCCGCTGGTCTGTCCAGCTCTTCCTGTGGACTCCGGTCGTGGCCTTTCGGCGGGTGGTCAAGCTGCTGCGGCTCCTGGTGGGCTGTGGCCGATGGTGTTGTGCCATAGCGAGAGCCAGGCCGTCGACCAGGGCCAGTGGGTGGGTAGGTGCAGGATCGGTCGGCGTTGGGGGCGGGCCAGTCGAGCGGTGACGTTGACGATCTTGCGGCGCAGTGTCGATCCGCGTGCCCGGCCATGGCGTCCTCCGGCGAGCACGCCGGCGGCGCGCAGCAGATTGTGCGCGATCGCCGCGCACAGGATCCAGGCGGAGTTCGCGCCGAAGCGGCCGGATGGGATGTGGGCGAGCGGCCCGTCGATCAGATCGGCGAACACGGTTTCGATGACCGCGTGTTGGCGGTGGCTGACGTCGGCCGCCTCGACGGGTAGGTCGGTGTTGGTGAAGAACGGGTGATACCGCCACACAGGGAACAGAGCGTCGGAGAATCGAGCATCTTTGACCCGGCGAACGATCAGTCTGGCGGTGATCCGATCCGGGGTGGACGCGAAGGCGGTATAGGGGATTTCGGCGACCTCGGCGTCGGAGATCCAGGCTCCGGTGTCGGGATCGCGGACCGCACCGGGGTAGGAGACCGGGGTCCAGCCGTTCTCATCGATCGCGGCGAGCGCACGGTCGATGGCCGCGTTACGGGTCATCGCCAGCGAGAACTGAGCGTGTGCGCGCCGGCAGGTTCGCACCACTTTGCGGTTGCCGTAGGTGGAATCGCCGCGGACCAAAATCGCCCCGATGGCCCCGGCCGCCCGGGCGGTGCCGATGGCTTGGGCGACCATCCGCCCGGCACCCTTGCCCGAGTTGGCTCGCCCCGCACGCAGTCGCATCCCGGCGATCACCGGTGCGCATCCCGCGGTGCTGATCGTGGCGGCGAGCGGCGAGAGTCCCTTGCGCAGGATCTGGCGGCCGGCGATCTTGGTGTGGCCGTAGGAAGCGCCCTGCTTGGCGTGCCCGTAGACCGGGCGTAGCAGCGAATCGACGTCGATGAACACCTGCTGATCGGCGCCGGGCAGCAGATCGACTCGCCCACACAATGCCACCAGATGCTCGCGCAGCACCGACTCCAACTGGCGGGCGTGACCGAAGGTGAACTCCCGCAATAACGTTCCCACCGTCGACGGTGCATACACGCCGTCGAACAGTGTCTTCATACCACCGCTGCGGATTACGTCGATGTCATCGATGCAGTCCGCGCCGGCGACCATGCCCGCGACCAGGGTGGCCAGCTTCGGCGCCGGGTTCGCCGCCCCAGACTTGATCCGCGGCGTCGTGATCCGAACCTTCTCCTCGAGCAACCCGAGCAGCCCGGTCTGCTCGGCCAGCGTCATCACCGGCACCAGTCCGGCACACGACACGAGGTGGTCGTCGTCGAACACAGCTGACTCCGCGGTGAACCTATGCGAAACTTGCACTGAGAGTGCCTTTCCGAGCCGGCCGTGATTGTTGCCTGAGAACTACAATCATCCCAGCTCAGAGGGCACTTTCCTCATTCCGACACCCACACGACACCAAGTCAGTCGGTGGATCGAGGCTAAGCAGCTCACGCAGTCGCTTTGCTCCGCGCTCGGACACTGACGAAGACGTAAGGGCGTAGGCCGCGGCTTGATCTGGGGTGAGTCGGCCCGTCCGAATGTGGTCGGCGAGGCAGCGTTGCGCCTGGGCCTTTTCGTCCGGTCCGGTCCATCCGTTGCGGCCGCCGTCGAGGATGGCGAAGTCGAGGTCGCGCCGTACATCCTCGGGAATTTGCGGTGTCGATGTTTGACCGGTCAGAAGGTTGGTGGCTTCCGCGCTGGCAGCCCATTCAGCGAGGGAAAACCGGCCCTCGACGAGGGCGAGGGAGTAACCGCGCGCGAGGTTCATCGCGAAGTGCAGGGAGCGTTCGTCGGGGACGAAGGCCAAGACCGGGCCGTGGTCATATCGGGCGCTGCTTTGCGGCGTGGCGTGCCCACCTGCGCGAATGATGTCGTCGAGGTCGGCATGGCCCATGCTAGCTGCGCTCTTGGTGTTGCTCAGTAGTACCGGGGGCAGTCCCTCGACCTCGCTGCGGCCCCAGATCCATTCGGCAGCAGGCGCTATCGACTCGTCCCATGGGCGCTTTGGGTCGTTGTTGGGCACCCACGCTGCGGCCCGCAGGTGGGTCGAGGGATGTAGATTGGCGGTCATCGCATCGACTCCGGCGGCTGTGGGCTGCGAACAGGTGTGGATAGATAGCGGTAGGCCGTAGCTCGGCTGATACCGAATGCTTTCGCGAGTTCGTGTACGGGTTCACCGGTCTCGGCGAGCCTACGAAGCTGTTGCTGTCGTTCAAGGGAGAGTTTGGTGGGCTTCGTGGCCGGCAGGCGGCGCGCCCGCCTGGAGTCACGAGATGCAGCACGGCGCTCACGGCCGAGCTCAAGCTCGGCCAAGGTCGCCATGATGGCAGCCACAGCACGACCGGTTGGAGTGCCCGTATCCACGCCTTCACGTAAGGCACGCAACACAATTCGGCATTCACCAAGTTCAGCGATGGTGCGTGTCACCTCGGCGACGGAACGCCCGAGACGATTGATGGCGGTGACGACCACGGTGTCGCCCTCGCGGGCGTAGTGCAGCAGGGCCGTTAAGCCGGGTCTCTCGGTGTTCACTGCTCCCGAGAGCTTGTCGGTGAAAATCTGGCCAGATTCGACGCCCTGGGCCGCGAGTGCGGTCAGCTGTCCATCAAGGTCTTGGCCCGTGGTGCTCACCCGCGCGTACCCAAGGATCGTTGTCACGTCACCACCGTCTCATTGACCTCTGACATCAAGGATCTGAGACACGCGGTGTGAGACAAGAAATGAGACACGGCAACCAGCGGCAATGGTGTACGCGAGCGGAACGCTAGGACCTGTCTCGTTTCTACTACTTACTTCTGAACCACCGCCGATGTCCTTGCGAATGCCTGTAACCAATCGGGTTGTGGAGGCCTCTCATGAGACCGGCGTCGCGAAAATGCTGCGGATGGTTCACCCTTGCGGCCCAGCCGCCGGCAAACTCCTATCTCGTTTCCGGAACTCGATTCCTATCTAGAGACCGTGCGTGTCGCGGCGGGGTCGCAAGGGCTGGATTCGGTGGGATTAGACACGTGGTTCTTGCCCGCCGCACGGATTCAACGCCTCCACCTTCGCGAGCCGTGAGCTCTCTCGAAGACCGGTGCCGTGCGGTTCGCTGGGATCGCGAACAGCTCATCGGAGGGAGGGCCATCGAGCCTCGTAAGTAGAGCGCTGCGCGTCCCACTCGGGGTGTGTGAACCGCACATCACCCACCAGTGACAGGAGGAAACGACACCATGAAACTCTTCTGCGGCATCGACTGGGCCGAAGCCCACCACGACGTCGCCATCATCGACGTCGACGGGCAACTCGTCGCCAAGAAACGCATCACCGACGACCCCACCGGGTTCGCCGAGCTGATCGAGACACTTACCACTGCCGGGGATAGCGCCGACGAACCGATGCCCGTGGCGATCGAAACACCCCGGGGCCTGCTGGTGGCATCTTTGCGTGCAACTGGGCGGCCGGTGTATTCGATCAACCCGCTAGCAGTCGCCCGATATCGGGAACGGCACTCGGTGGCGCGGGCGAAGTCCGATCACGCTGATGCGATGACCCTGGCCAATATCTTGCGCGTCGATGCGCCCCTGCATCGACGGCTCCCGGCCGACACCGAACTGTGCCAAGCGATCGCAGTGCTGGCCCGCGCCCATCAGGACGCGATCTGGGCACGTACCAAGGCACACAACGAACTTCGATCGGTGCTGCGGGAGTTCTTCCCGACATTTCTGAACATGTTCGTCAGCCGGTTCCCGCTTGGAATCGCTAGCCCGGAGGCCCGCGCAGTCCTGGCGATCGCATCTACGCCGGCCGCTGCGGCGAGGCTCTCGGTGACCAGGATCGCCTCAGCTCTGCGGCGTGCCGGGCGCAGCCGCAACATCGACCAGACAGCCGCCGAGATCAAGGCTGAGTTACGAAAGCCTCAACTGCGGCAACCAGTTCTGGTGGAGAACGCGATGGGAATTCAGGCGCTGGCGCTGCTCGCGGCCCTGGACACGGCGTGCACAAGTGTCGAGGACCTCGGCCAGGCGGCTGCCGAGTCCTTCCAGAAGCATCCCGACTACGGGATCATCACCAGTTTTCCCGGTCTGGCCGACTCGACCGGCGCGCGTGTGCTCGCCGAGATCGGCGACGACCGTGCACGATTCGCCGATGCCCGAGCGTTGAAGGCCTACGCCGGATCCGCACCCATCACCCGAGCTTCGGGGCGATCCATCTCGATCACCCACCGAAGGATCAAGAACGACCGGTTGGCTGCCGCCGGCTGGATCTGGGCGTTCGCTGCGGCTACACACTGCCCACCGGCTGGCGAGCACTATCGCCGTCGACGAGAACACGGTGATCGGCACGCCGCCGCCCAACGGCACCTGTTCAATAGGCTAATCGGCCAGCTCTACCACTGCCTCCAGCACCAGCAGACATTCGACGAAGCGAAGGCGTTCAAGCGGCCGATCAGCGCCACCGCCGCGTAGGGCTTCAGGAGGAAGGCGGCTCTTCGCAGTTTGGGGGTGTAGCGCCCGGGCCAGGCCGCTCTGCCGTGCATAGTTCACGTGCCACATCAGGGATCAAAGCCCCGCGGTTTCTTTGGGCGTGGTCAGTCGATGATGTCGGCCAAGCCGGCAATCACCCGCTCAAGGCCGAATCGCCACGCCTGCGCGGCGCTGTAGGGGGCGCCCATGCTTTCGCCCGCCTCCTGGCCGACTCGCTGCGCCAGCGGATAGCTGTCCCCGACGTACCGGCCGAGGCGGGCAGCTGCCTCCGCCCAGACGCGTCCGAAGTCTTCTGGTGAGGTGAGCTGCGACCTGGCGTTAGAGCCTACGAAGTCGAGCAGGAAGGTGAGGGCGGCATCGCGGTGCAAGTCGTTGAGGCTTGTGCCGTCGAAGATTCGAAGCTCGTGGTCGTACTTGGCGATTGTCCCGGGCCCCAGCGCAAGGCGGGGATCTTTGACATGTAGAAGCCAGGGATGTGCGGTGAGCAGAGCCAGGTTCGCCTCTGCTGTGCGGCGCACCCGGGTGCGCCAGCCTGCGCGGCCGAAGGTAGGCAGGGTCATCGTGCCGTAAACAGCGTCCGCCATGAGCACAACGAGGTCGTCGCGACTGTTGACGTGCGTGTAGACAGACATCGTCGAGATGCTGAGCGATTCGGCCAGGGCGCGGATGGTCACTGAGTCGAGGCCCGACCTGTCGGCCAGGGCCATGGCGCGCTCGACCACGTTGGAGATCGAGTGCTTCGCACGCGGCCCTCGGGTCCCACCACCCGGGGCGTCCGGGTGTGTTCGCCAAAGCAGGTCCACCAGTGGTTGGGGCATGACGACATTTTCCATGAGTCATCGTTACTATGTACGTCGTACATAGTAATTCCTGAGGGAGTCCACATGCAGATCAGCCAAACCGCCATTTCTCTCAACGTCGAGGACGTGAATGCTTCCGCCAACTTCGCGCAGACCAACTTCGGTTTCACCGAGCAGATGGCTGCCGAGGGCTTTGTCTCGCTGACGCATCCGACCGGAGGTGTGAACCTGGTTTTCCTCGCGACCGGCCTGCCGACGTTCAAGCCCGCAGAAATCGCCGGTTCGGCCGGACAAGGGCTACTCCTCGCGTTCGTGGTCGACGACCTCGATGCGCAGTTCGAGCGGATCCAGGCCGGCGGTGCGCGAGTCGTGACATCACCGGAGACGGAGCCGTGGGGCGAGCGGTTCTGTCAGTTCGCCGACCCGAACGGCCTTGTGTGGCAGCTTGTCGAGTGGGTCGACGAGGCGTCCCTTCAAGCCTGAACCGTCAGGAACCAGGCGGCGATGCCGCACAGCACGACTCGGCGTAGACCTCTACGCCTGCAGCGTCGTTCATCACGAATGGGAACTTGCTGAACAGCAACGCCGTGCACGCAACATCGCAGCGACCTGCCGTGCTCCGGTGGCCACGGCCAGTTTCGCCCGGCTCGACCGGCGCAGGGCATTTCGCCACCGCGGGCCCACTCGGCGATCTGGTCAGCAAATTCGACGCTGATCGCCCAGGCTCACCACCAGCCCTCTCAGATCGCCCGCACCACACTCCAACGCACACCCGCCCAAACAGCCCCGACGCCAGACACACTTGACTCCTAACCTCATCGGAGGTCTCTAGATGTGAGACACGTTCTGCGTTCATGCCTCGATTTGGTCGTGGCGCAGCGGACCCGCTGCTTAGCCGTTCAAGAACTGTAGGGTTTCGTCGGCGATCCTTGCGAGCGCTGCGTCGCGATCGAACTCGCTGTTCTCCACCACTCCCGGAGGGAGCGCGTGCATGAAGCTGAAATGCCCCGCCTTCGGGATTACGCGCAGGTCGACAGGGACAGGCGCGTTCTTCAGCAGCTCGACCTCTTCGGCCGGGGTGACGGTATCCAGTTCCGCGGCGTAGACGAGCATCGGGGCGCTCACATCGCTTAGCGCGCCTGGAGTGGCAAACCAACCCGCAGCGGGCGCCATTAGCACCAGCCGGCTCAGGCGCGGCTCCCGTGGGACATCGATCCGATGACCGTTCCTCCCAACGGGTTTCCCACCCGCCAGGCATAAAATTGCCCAGCCGCCAATGGAGTGGCCAACGGCCACGACAGGCACATCGGACGAGGATCGCTCCTGTAGCGCTTCGATCAATCCATTCGGGCGCGCGAGCAACTCGTCTTGGTTGGCTTCCGGTCCAGATAGCCGCTCAAAGTAAGGAGCCACCACCTCGCACCCGCCGACTGCCAGATACTCGAGCAGGGGTAGGTGGCGCTCGGGATCCCCGCCGGCTCCCGCCGCGAAGAGGACAACTCTCTCGGGTCGCGTCGGACACAATGTCAAGACCTTCACCGGCTCACGCTAGCGGCCTTCGCGGCGGCGAGGACAGGATGTGGACCGTCCAAAATCTTTACATTTGAGACACGTCTGGGTCGTTAGCTCCTTCGAGATGCGTTTCGGCTAGATAGTCCAGGCCGCCCACGTAAATCGTTTCGCCTGGTGAGGGATCGGACACGGCGTCGGCAATCGCTTGCGCGAATTCGGTGATAGTTGGCAGATGGCCAGCCGCGGCGCGGCGTGCCGCTGTGGCGCCGGGTTGTTGCTGTTCGAGCAGTCTGACAATGATCGTGCCGTCGATCATGTCTCCGGAGACAACGACGAGCTTGATGTCGTGCCGGTCGAGCGCGGGACGCATCTGCCTCAAGGCGTCTTCTCCGGCTCGCTTGCTCGCGGCGATCGGTAGATAGAGGGGCGGAACGGGTTTCTTGCCGTGGAAATGGGCTTGGTGGCTGGTGACGAATACGATGCGTCCGTCTACAGGCATCAGCGGTAGCGCCAAGCGGGAGAGTTGCAGTTGGGCGTCGTGGTTGAGCTGCTGGGCATAGTTGGGATCGGCGCCTCGCTCCAGGCCACCAGATGCGTTGAGCACCAGTGCGTCCAGTCGGCCAAAGCGGTCAGCGATGTCGGCGAACATCGACTCGACGGCATCGGCGTTGACGAGATCAGCCTGCATTGCGGTCGCTGAGCCGCCGGCACGGCGAATGGCCTCGGCAATAGCGTTGGCTCGCTTAGCTTTCTCTCGATAGTTGATGAGGACGTGATAGCCCAGTGCCCCGAGCTGTGTAGCGACTTCGGCGCCGATTCCCCGCGATCCCCCGGTGACCAACGCTCAGCGCTATGACCGCAAGGAAGATGGATCGGGCACACCGCCCGACTGGTCCGATCGACCAAAGTCCCGATCGCCGAACGGCTGTGCTTACCGACGATTAAGTCACCCTCCCAGTCGCCGATCCGCGTGCGGGTCTCGACGATCGGCGGTCGACGATGGATCAACAGCGCCGGAGCGATGAAGCGCGGTGTGCGTTCGGCGGCTTTACGGCGCCGCTTTCGCAGCGGCCGACCGGTGCGCAGCTTGGCCGTCAACGACCTGCTCCACCCCCCTTGTGGCCGAGATACAGTGCCTGGTAGATCGTTTCGTGACAGATGTGCCACTGGGGGCGATCGGGATACTCCGAGCGCAGTCAGGCGCTGATCTGTTGCGGGCTCCCAAACTCCAAGTAGGAGAACGTCACCGGAAAGTCGATGGCGTGCGCAATGTTCGATCCGTTCCAGATGCGCGCAACGATGTCGTACTCCGTCGCCGGTGACAACGACGACGAGTTGACCACAGCGCCGTTGCGTTCCAGATGGATGTCCGGATTGTCCCACGTAACCGCGAGCCCCTGACTACCGAGGAACGGCTGCAAATAGATCATGGGGTCGGGCCGCTTGTACACCGAATCCTTGATGCGCGCGCAAAGTTCGGGCGACTCCTTTGGCCCCCGATTGGCCGCCCCCCTCGGGCGGGACGAATATGCGACACCCGAGCATCGAGAAGCCGGATTGCAGCCAAACCGACGACACCGATGCCGAGCCGCGCGAACAAACCGGAACCACTGCGTGATGCCGCAAACGGCAGCCGCCTTTTGAACCCGCGTCTACCGATTGGCTTCATACGTTTCCTTCGGCCAGACCCGGCCGAGTCCCGGAGCGTCGGCACCAGTGCTGGCCTGATCAGCCGGGTCGGCGTCCGCACGGTGCAGCAGCCCGCGGTGGTCCTGGGGCACTGATGAATTGGCGGCGGGCGAAGACGACCACGTCGGCCACCCATTCTCGACGGGCGAGCCTCCTAGGCAGCTTTCACGGCGCGCACCGTGTCCGCGATGAGACGATCTAGGTCCTCCAGCATGAGCGGCGGATCGCCGATTACTCCCTTGACGACGCTGTAGTCGACCCTGCTGGTCACGATTAGTCCGCGAACTTGGGCGATCCGAAGGGCCTGCGTGCCTTCGACACATCGGTCATAGCCCTGAACCTTCTCGACTCGAATCCAGCGCTGGACAATCCGCAGCACGTTCTCACCCTCGGCGACCGCTGAATCCGAGGTCAGCGACTGGTGAAACGGCTGGTAGGCGCACAGCGGCGGGTTGTCAGCTAGATGCGTTGTACAGGTGGTGATCTCACGTCGAATCTGGTCCAGATAATGAACGCCGGGCCGTGACCGGTCGATCGTCACGTACGGCCCAGAGCTAGGCGGTGGTCCCTTCCAGCTCGCCACGCTGTCATACAGCGGTACCTGCCCATGATCGGCCTGCGGGCACAACAGCCATCCGCTATCGATCGGGCTGCCATGAAGGTCGATGGTCACGTCGGACGCCAAAGGTGGTAGCAGCGTGGAGATCTCGCCCGGACTCCACCGTGCCAACTCTGCGGGCAGCGCTGAGCGCGCGCGGTGGTGGCCTGCGGACTGCAGTATCGCTGCGAGGATGTGATGACGCGACGACGCAGAGGGATCGGGAGTCTCGTAGGCTGCTTGCACGACGACCCCGTTGGCCAGCACCGCGACCGCTGTGTGCGTGACGCCTTGCCAGTTACCGTCCAGATTTCCCGACTCGTATTGCTTGAACCGGTCGGCTGACTCGGCGATCATCCAGCCCAGAAGACGGTCGTCGTTCAACGCCGGAGTGAAGCTCCACATGGGGCACCGGTGAGCCCAGTTGGTCATCGTGGCAGCGATGCCCTCGCCCGTGCCGGCGGCCATGAATCGCACGTTGAAGTACACCCCGTTGGGAAACCGGTCATCGGAGTGCCGCCGGTCCGGATCGGTCACGGGCCGGTAAGCGACGTCGAGCGTCTGGGCGCCTTTGGCGCCCAGATCGGGCAGGTGGCTGCAGTATTGTGGCACGGCACCGCTCGCAGCGGACGACGCGATGAAGCCGAAGCTCTCATCGGCCGGGCCGACCCTCACCATGTCGAACAGGCCGGGCTCGATATCGGCGAGCCCAGGTACGCACCGCACCAATCGATCAGGCGCGCACCCTCCGGCGTCGGGGGTGGGATCGGTGGTCAGGGTGGCCGGCGCTGACACCGGCGTCGGCGCCGGCGGTCCGGTGGGCGCGAGAGTCGGTGTCGTGCATCCGGCCACGATTGTCATGAGCAGCGCCCCCGCGATAGCACTAAAGCGGCGGCGGCCCGGTAACCAGATGGCGATGAGACCACGTGGGCTATTTCGGTTCGGCAAGACTGTCCTGCTTCATGGTGTGGGAGACGGGCAGCGCACAGTATGCGCAACGCACCATCTCGGCGTCGGCCGCGGTGACTGCGACCACGCGGCGCAGCATCACCGCGGACTGCCGGGGTGTGGCGGCTAGCGTCATCTCACGTTCTGCTAGCTTACCGTTGCAGACTCCTCCCGGACCAGACGATGCGGAGAGCCGGGAAATGCAAGATACAGGAGCCGCCCCGGCGGCAACGAACAAGACGGCGGCACCGCGTCATCCGGAATCCGCGGGTCACCTCTGCGGCGGGTCGAGTTGGGCGCGGGCGTTTTTGATCAACAGCAGCAGGTGCAGCGGGTCGGTCGGTGAGGGCTCGAAGTCGAAGTGGGGGTAGAACGCCCGCGCCTGATCGTGCAGCGCGTGCACCAGCAGCGCCCCCACGCCGATGATCTCCGCAGCCACCACCGCGCGGGTGATCGCGTCACGCAGCAGCGCAGCGACGAGGCCCTTGCCCTGTTCCTTGCGGTCGATCGCTGCCATCCGGCTGAGCGCCCACAGAGTGAGGAGGAACGGCTACCAGAAACTGTTGATGTAAGGCACTTTTCGTCGGAAAACCGTCAAGAAACGGGAAAAGCCGGGTTGCAGCCCGGCTCTCCGTCCGCCGCAGATTCGCGGCGACTTCGTTCCCTCGGAACCTTCACCAGATCCGCTCAGGAGGAACTTTGTTGATTTCATCGTGTCCGCATGCTCATGTCAACGGCTGCGCCGGTGTGTCGCGGAGCGTGTGCTGATGGGCCGCCACGGCGCCATGGCCTCCGCCGCAGACGAGCCGGAGCCAGCGAAGTCAATGTCCAGGGCCAAACACGACCGAGCCGGCGGCCACCGCCACGTGCTCGCGCCGTTTCACCAGGACGTCGATGAGCAGCGCTATCGAGCGTTGGCGGGCCTCACGATCAGGGGCGTCGATCCGCGCTACCTGGTGCCCGCGCTGGAATCGGCCAAACGTCTGTGGTGCCGTCTGGGGGACTTCGCGCTGTCCACCGACCGCATCTCGGCAGCGCATCTCGCGCGGTATCTGGCGTTCGAGGCCGAACGCGTCGGCACCTTCGATTATCGAACAGCATTGCGGCGAGCCAACGTCGACCGGAACCTCATGGACATCGCGACTCGGAAAACCAGCCGGTCCATGCGCACCATCAGGTGGATCCTGTATGACGCCGGCCGATTGGTGCACCCCCGGGAATACCCGGAGGCACGCACCCTGCCGGCGCCCCGCACCAAGAGAATCGATGCGGCCTCGCCGCAGGACATTCGTGACTGGTACGCCCTGGCTCCGACTCTGCCGCAGTGGATTCGACGACGCCCCAGCCTCCTACTGGATCTCTGTTACGGGGCGGGCGCGCGACCGCCCGACTTCAAGGTCTTGCGCGGCACTTCCATCACCAGCGAGACCATCGACGGTTGAGAAGTCGCCATCGTGCGCTTGCAGAACAGAGTTGGTGGGACACGGCTCGTTCCGGTAACCGATCCCGACATCTCGCGCCGATTGTTGGCTCTTGCGCGGAGCAAGGGATCTGACTACCTGTTACCGGCCGCGAAGGGAGAGGTGGAGCGCAACGCGACCAACCGCATCGCTGAGCAACTCCGCGTCCGCGGTCACCGCACCATCAATGCTGCCGCGCTGCGCAACCGTTGGATCCTCGACCTCGCCGAACGCGTCCCGGCAGCACTTCTGCTGCAACTTGCCGACGTAATCGACGTCCAAGTCCTCGCCGACCAACGCGGCCAACTACCCACCTACGGCATCCACCGGGCGATCGCCCTCATGACGGAAGGCTGAACCATGATCACCGACTTCGAGAGCTCATACCGCCTGTCAGACAAGCTCTTCCGTGAAGCCAAGGTCATCATCGAACGCTCACGAGCGGCTGAGATGATCGACGAGATCCATGACGAGCACCGCGGCAGCGGGGGACAGGTCTGCACTGGCATCCTCTACACCATCTCCGCCGTTTTGGTCGCCGCCTTGGGACTGCTGATGCTGGGGCGAACCCCGACCTACAAGGCGATCCAGCAAGCCATCGGCGACTTCACCCCGCGACAACTCGCCGAAGTCGGCATGGCAGGACAAGACACCTCCCGCATCTTCGCCGACCGGGCCGAGCAACGCCGCGAGCGGACACGCTTCGTCGCCTGGCTCAACCGCCGCCTCGCCTCACTCGATCCGAGCCCCGACCAACCGGCGCGACGGATCACCAACGCCGAACACCGCCGCATCATCGCCGCCCGCAGCACCCAACAACGCGCTGCGAGCGGAGAAGCCACCGAACGCTTGCGAACGGTCATGAACCGCATCGTCTTCGGGTCCATCGTCGATCCGCAGCCACTCGGCGCCGTCGGTGACATCGTGGCCGACGAGACGATCTTCGACCTCGCCGGCCCCTCGGCAGGGCTAGGGATAAAACCCGACAAACAGCGCGGTGCCGCATACTTCGGCAGCTACTACTCCCGCGACAAGCACTCCACCACCGTGCACCAAGACGCCAGCGGCGGCGGCAAGCGGGGCTTCGGCGTCGGACTGACCGCCGTCATCCGCGTTGGACCACCGGACCAACTGCACGCGGTCGCCCCCGTCGTGATCGGAATCGACGTCCATCCACCCACCTCCGGGAGCGTCGATGGACTCGACGTCGCGATCACCCACGCCAAACGCAATGGCCTCGACACCAGGCGAACTGGCCGAGCACGCTCGCCCCATCTCACTACGGATATGGGCTACAACCCCAAGGACGGCTTCGCCCGCCTCATGCTCGACCACCAATACGCCGCCGTCGTGCGCTACCCACGACACTGGACACTCACCGATACCGCGGCCAACCCACCCGGCAGCACCGCAGACGTCCCACCGGGACCCATACAATTCGCCGGCTCGTTCTACTGCCCAGCCGCCGCCGGCCTGCTCAGCCAACACCACATGCCCAAAACCCGCGACCTGCTGAAAGACAACGGATGGGAAGCACACGACCGCCGTCTGGCCAGTGTCCTGCCCTTCCTGATGGGCCTGAACTCCCGACCACGACTGAGCCGACCACGCGGGCGCCCACCCCTGGGGGTTGAGCCACGACTCGACGTAAAAGTCGAACAGGTCTGCCCGGCGGTGCAACTACGCGTCCGATGCCCACTCAAACCGGCGTCCATGACACGCGCCGCCTTCGGCGCCCCGACGGCAGCGCCGACCTGGCAAGCAGGCGACCGGCAATGCTGCGCCCAGTCGATGGTCTCCGTCACCTTGACACCCAGCCAGGTCAAGAAGGCGCAGTGGGGACCGGTCGGCGCGAGTTGGGAACACACGCTGTACTTCGAGGCGGCGCGCGCTCGAACCGAACAGACCTTCAGCATCCTCAAATCCGCCCACGTCACCAAGCTCGTCGACCTCAAATGGGGTCCCCGACGCGAACCCATGGTCAAACTCCTGTTGGCGCTGGCCGTCGCCAGCACCAATCACCGCATCCAGAAGACGTACCGGTCACGCCAGGCTCGCGAAGAATCCATCGACGTACGCTGGCGCCAACTCCGCGACCACCTCGGACACGAACCCGCCAAAACACCGCCCCTGACCTGACGAGACCCAACCCGCAGCGGGCCGCGCGAACAACGCGCCGGCCCGCTGCGCCATGTCCGATGCGCCAGGTAAATCCCGGCCAAAAATTACCTGTGAGGGGAAGATCGCCGGCAGCGCCGTCTCCCACGGCAGATCCGCAACCCTGCATCGGCGCTGAAACCGCACAAGAAGCCGGTACCTGGCCTCATCAGCCCGCACCGCAGGGTCATCCAGTTCGCGCTACGTGCGCCGGATAAATCGCTGGAGATTCCGCAGAAAACCGCTGGAACCGATTCCGCAAAGGGCGCTCTGAACAGCCGAAACGTTCCCCACACAATGAGCGGTTCTACGAACTGCGACGCAAGAGGTCACGAATTCAAAACGGTTCGTGACCTCTTCTTATGGTGGAGTCGTTGTTAATGTCGTCGACTCGACGGGTCGCCGGGACTGCGGTCCGCAGATCCCTGAAATCGTATTGGCTGGGCGGGTTAGACTTGAGTTAGGCGCAGCAGAGGTAGAACCATTGGGCCCGCCTGATACCTAAACGTAGGCCAGCTGTGCTGCCGATTCCTTGGAAAAGAAGGTTCAGTCGCAGCGGGCTTGGCCGGACCCGATTAGTTGCCGTTTGAGTGCTGGCGACGTCGAGCCGATCTGGTGAGAGCGTCTATCGCGTCGAGGAGATCGCCGCGTTCGGCATTCAGTTCCTCAATCGATCGCTCAAGCGCCCGGATTTTATTGAGCGCGGCGTCCAGGTCCGCACCCTGCATCGCGTATAGGACGTCTGAGTGCGAGGTCCGCTGCGGATCGGGTGGCCACCACCCTTCGGTTCTGCCGTACGACTCGAAACTGTCGGCAAGAATGAACCAAGAGTTAGGCCCCCGCTGACCAGGAGTCCGGCCGGTTTCGGCATCGACGTCATGCCTTCGCGCCAGATCGGTGGCCCAACGGGGGGTCTTGCCGGCTAGCGCCGCGGCCCGGGCCGCCGAGTAGGCCCTCTGACCAGATGGGCTGCAAATCTCGCCGTTTGTGTTCCCTGGCCAGGGAACACCGATGGCTGATCCCGACATCCGTGCATTCTATTCCGGAAAGCAACGCCCGTACTTACTGGCTGACTCCAGTACTCATTCCGGAATGAACGGTGCGACACGCCGAAAGCGGAGATGTTCCGGAATACAGCGAGGCATGATTCTTCGCCTATCGTCAATACCATGACAGTGGCCGCCGACTTAATCTGGGCATGCTTGTGCTAGGTCGTTCAGTACCGAACGGGTACAAACCGGACCGGCTCACCAATTGCCTAGGAACTCATGCCACCGAGCTTGACAGGGGGCGCCCGCGAGTAACGGAAGCCGACAGGGTAGCGTCGTCTGTTTCCAGGTCATGGGGGGCTCTGGACTGATGGCGAAGCGTGTTATCGGGCACAAGCGTAGGTCTGCACGGGTGAAGAGGGATGGACTAGTGGCACAGGCGAAGCAGAGGAATACGACCCACCGCGAGGCGTTGGAGTCGCCGAGCGGTACGCACGTATTCAAGGCCAAGCGTGCGTTCACGAAGTATCGGCCGGTCTCTGCGTCAACCTTCGTAAGACAACGGGCGGAGCGGTTCGACACCGCGATGGGGAGCGCCGCGGGCGCTGTGCGGAGCGGGCGGGGCTAATCTGCTCGGGAGTACCTGCACGGCTTGCGCGTCCACGGGGGATCTAGTTTGTGCGATGAACTGACGCTGGCGACCGAACAGCACATTGGCGAGATTTGGGCCCTGTGCTCGGAGCGGCCAGTAGATTGCCTCCTCTACTATCTTTTCGGCATAGGCGACGAGCCCACGGAAGAGGTGGAGGCGGGGGGCGCCGAGGATTCTGCTGGCAACGCCGTGTCGGACGGCGCCGACGAGCCCGACGCCGACAAGCCTTTACGCAGACTCCTCGAGGCTTTTACGGCTGAAGCAAATCTACTTGTGATCGAAGACGTGTATTTCGATATCGATTACCGAAGTGAATTTAGCAAGACGCACGAACTGTCGTTTGCGGCGAAGTCACCCGACACCAGCAGGTGGCACTTCTTCCAGGGAAGTGTTCCTAAAAGCAATAGGCATCTAAGGGACGCGGTCAAGCGCGCGAAATCATACTTCGGCTACACGGTGATACGACCTCAAAGCGTTGGGAGAGTTGGTCGTTCCATTGTGTCACCGAACTCGAAGACGATTGAACTGGCTCCATCAACTACGTTGGCCGAGCAGGTGCGAACAATTGTGGCCGAGCCTGTGCAAGTGTTTGGGGTTCCACTCGTTGCCCGTGGGGTACCCTTCATGGAGCAGGATGGGCACCTCCTCAGATGCCCGCACGTAGCAGCGTGGATGTGTCACTACGCAGCTGTTCTCCGGGGATTCGTGCCTAGAAGGCCCTCTGGCCAATTCCACGGTGCGGTCGAGCCGACCGAGGCGTTTGGACGGCCGTATCCTTCCGAAGGCCTAAGCACATTTTCGCTTTGCGCCACTTTGAGAGTGGTGGACCTCCCACCAGAGGCGTTAGATGCGGACACGTTGCGAAAGAGCAGGACATTCCATTGGCAAGACCGCAAACTTTTCGTGGACGCCGTTAAGAAGGCGTCGAAAGATGAAGCGCGGAAGCTATGGGTCCGAGAGAATTTAACCGCAACAATTTGCCGATATCTAAACTCGGCCATGCCCGCCATTCTTCTTCGCCTGCCTGAAAGCGAAGGTGCGGTTGGACACGCGCAGGTGGTAGTGGGATATCTGCGCGACGTTGATCTGGCGAAACCGAAGATAGCTTCAGCAGAATCCACGCACTCAGACGTTGTTGCATTTATAGTCAGCGACGATCAAGACGGGCCGTACGAAATCGTATCAGTCGAAAACCTAGTCGATGAATACACATCTGAACGATGCGACGAGTCTTCGGTCGTAATCCCGCTTCCGCGGTCCATCTGGTTGTCTGGCGACTCCGCCGAGCAAGCCGCAGCCACTTGGATTGATGCGGTGGCGAAGTCCGGGATGAAAGACGAAGTGACGCGCCTCACCGAAGGCGCCGCGCCATCCAAACGAGCGGAGGTGTCTCGCGCGGTCGACGACTTTTGTGAGCGCATTCTGCAGTCCGAAGGTCGGCATTTCGCTGTCCGCAGCTACGTTAAACCGGGTTCGGATTTCAAGTCTGATCTCAGCTCACGCGTCGGCGAGCCCAAGCTGACGCGACACTTGGGTCATCTCCAACTACCCAAATATGTTTGGGTCAGTGAAGTGATCGACCGCGAGTTGCGTGCAGCTGATCATCCATCTGTTCGCGCAACCATTATTTTTGATGCAACTGCGGTTCATCTCGAGGGGCGTTCCCAGTACGAAGACATTGAGCCCCTGCTAATCCATATTCCTGGCCTGGCATTTGTAGTTCCGCAGTTTGACGGAGTCAGCTTTGCCGGCGTCGGCTGGTTTCTGACGAGCACGGAACCCTATTACACGGGACGATGGCATTACCGACACAATCAAAATCCGCAGGTAGGGCTTCATTCAAAGCTCGCCGCAGCAGGGTCAACTTGACACAAGATCCGTGAGAAGGGCTCCAATTAACAGTAGAGCTAACAGTGCGAATGCCGCGAACGACACAAAAATTGCTACTGCTTTGCGCTGGTTAGATCTCGTAGCAGTCGCGAGCTGGCCAATCTTAAGCTCAAGCATAACTTGGACGTGGTCGCCGCCTTTTCCATCATAAATTTCAGTCAAGAATTCCTGAAAGTCAGCGTCTCGAAGCGCCGGATAGTCGGCAGGCAGGGCACTGTACGCTGCGGCTGCTATCGAGGTCGTAGCTGCGAGCAGAATAACTACAAAGTAAGCCCGCGACGAAAAGCTATTGGCAACAAGCGTTAAGTTGAATCCTTTGAGCAAAGCAAAGTACAGTGTTACCGCACCAATGTTCAAAGTTACTAGCGAAAAAGCGCGAGTCTCAAAAGAGGATTTTCGCAACCATGCGGACGATACCTCTTTATCCACGTAGTCACTGAGCGGTGCTAGTTCCTCTTTGCTCGCTATCCGGACTTGCGCAGGCGCCGCATCCTCAGCGGCGACGGCGCTTCTACGCTTTAAGACAGGACGCATGGTCAGTTGCCACCCAGGTGGCCGAAGGTGCGCTTGAGGCGATTAAGGGCGCGGCCCCGGGCTGTCGTGGCTCCCTGTGCCGGCACATCATTGCAATCGGAGGAACGCGCCTGGCTGGTGTGGTCTAGGTCATCTTCAGAAGATGAGGGAAGGTCCTCCGGCACATTGCTGCGGGGTTCGGTCAAGGCATGGGCTCCAGGGTTGACGGCAATTACACAATTTTAGCAGCGAGTCTTGCCGCGTCGATCGCTAGAGAAGCCAGCGGAACCAGTAGAGCGGGGCCGCAATTATCGACGTGCACTTCCAAGGCATTCGGGATCGGCCGAGCGACTGCCTACAGGTATCTGAGTCGCCGGCTCCCATGGGACGATGTCGCCTGCGCAGGCCAGGCCAGGCCCGCGATCAAGGGGGACACTTCGCTTCGCTCGGGCACCTTGATCGCCGACGTCCTCGCCGGTTTGACGGTCGAGCCCGAGCGCCAAGTTAGTGCATTAGGGCTGTGCCTCGTTGAGGCTTCTCTTCTAAGTTCACGCTTTTCCAAGTGCACATGTGAATGTTGGACAACATGTGGCGCGGGTGCTGGAGGATGCGTCATATCCGCAATGCCCGAAGGTAGCGCGTGTCAATGGCCAAGTAGAAGTCCCCGCTGGTGGCCAGATAAAAGTCCCCACCCCGTGCGGTGATTCTCTTAGGTTGGTTGTGGGTTCTCCTTCCGGTGTTGGGCGTCCTTCATGCGGTAGG
>Ga0105247_10000064_pt1 | contig 123994 bp, 133 predicted proteins | sample KBSS24metaG_FD_81519 | JGI IMG/M metagenome (GOLD analysis project Ga0105247, IMG submission 81519) | Switchgrass rhizosphere microbial communities from Kellogg Biological Station, Michigan, USA - KBS S2-4 metaG | ecosystem: Host-associated > Plants > Roots > Rhizosphere > Soil | place... | reverse complement strand
GATCAACTACCGGACGCTGAAGCCCGAGAAAGACGGGCTCTTCTGCGAGCGCATCTTCGGCCCGACCAAGGACTGGGAGTGCTACTGCGGCAAGTACAAGCGCGTCCGCTACAAGGGCATCGTCTGCGAGCGCTGCGGCGTCGAGGTCACCCGCTCCAAGGTCCGCCGCGAGCGGATGGGACACGTCGACCTGGCCGCGCCGGTCTCGCACATCTGGTTCTTCAAGGGAGTGCCGAGCCGGATCGGCTACCTGATCGACATGGCGCCCAAGGAGCTGGAGAAGGTTCTCTACTTCGCCGCTTCGATGGTCACCTGGGTCGACGTGGAGGCCCGCGACAAGGACATCGGCAGCCTCGAGAAAGAGGTCAAAAAAGTCGTCGACTCCTATGAGTCCGAACAGCAGAAACGGACCCAGGAGCTGAGCGAGTCGCTGGAGCGACGGATCAAGTACCTCGAGGAGGGCGACCAGGCCAAGTTCGACGACGAGGACCACATCTGGGCCGACTCGCTGAAACTGACCTCGGCGCAGCTGCGCAAGCTCAAAGACGACGAGCGGGCGAAAATGATCAAAGAACTGCGCAAACAGTTCGACGCCGAGATCTCCGACACCGAGGCCTACATCGAAGAGGCCATCGAGCGGATGCACGAAGTCTGGAAGATCTTCACGGAGATGAAGCCGAAGGACGTCATCAACGACGAGACGGTCTTCCGTGAGCTCAAGGACCGCTTCGGATCTCCGTTCGGATGGGGCGAGTACTTCCGCGGCGGCATGGGTGCCGAAGCGGTGCGCGACCTGCTCGAGCAGGTCGACCTCGAGGCCGAAGTCGAGGAGCTGGAGCAGACCATCAACAGCTCCAAAGGCCAGAAACAGGCTCGCGCCGTAAAGCGGCTGAAAGTCACCTCCGCGTTCCTGAACTCGGAGAACAAGCCCGACTGGATGATCCTCGACTGCGTTCCGGTGATCCCGCCGGAGCTGCGCCCGATGGTGCAGCTGGACGGTGGCCGCTTCGCGACCTCCGACCTCAACGATCTCTACCGCCGGGTGATCAACCGCAACAACCGCCTCAAGCGACTGCTTGACCTCGGCGCCCCCGAGATCATCGTCAACAACGAGAAGCGGATGCTGCAGGAGGCGGTCGACGCCCTGTTCGACAACGGCCGCCGCGGACGCCCGGTGACGGGTCCCGGCAACCGGCCGCTGAAGTCGCTCTCCGACATGCTCAAGGGCAAGCAGGGACGCTTCCGCCAGAACCTGCTCGGCAAGCGCGTCGACTACTCCGGCCGCTCGGTGATCGTCTCTGGCCCGAGCCTGCGGCTGCACCAGTGCGGCCTGCCGAAGCTGATGGCGCTGGAGCTGTTCAAGCCGTTCATCATGGCCCAGCTCGTCGAGCGCAAAGCCGTCCAGAACATCAAGGCGGCGAAGAAGATGGTGGAGTCGATGATCCCGGAGGTCTGGGACGTGCTCGAGGAAGTCATCCACGAGCACCCGGTCCTGCTCAACCGGGCACCGACCCTGCACCGCCTCGGCATTCAGGCCTTCGAGCCGGTGCTGGTCGAGGGCAAGGCGATCCAGGTCCACCCGCTCGTCTGTCACGCCTTCAACGCGGACTTCGACGGCGACCAGATGGCGGTCCACGTGCCGCTGTCGGCCGAGGCCCAGGCCGAGGCGCGGATCCTGATGCTCTCGGCGAACAACATCCTCTCGCCTGCCCACGGTGCGCCGCTGGCCACCCCGACCCAGGACATGGTGCTGGGGATCTACTACCTCACCTACGGCCCCGACGCCGAGGAGCTGGCGAAGGCCGACGAGAAGTTGAAGGCCGGCAAGGGCCAGAACGGCTCGGGCCCCAGGGTCAAGGCATTCCGTTCCTCGCAGGAGGCCGAACTCGTCTACGAGAACGGCGGTTGCGAGCTGCACGACCAGGCCGAGTACCGGCGCGCCGGTCGCGGCCACTTCTCGACCACGGTCGGGCGGATCATCTTCAACGAGAAGATCGAGCGAGCCCTCGCCGAAGCCCTCGAGGACGACTTCGATCCGGAGCAGTTCGAGTTCGTCAACTTCTCGCTGAAGAAGAAGGACATCAACGAGATGGTCTCCAATCTGGTCGACGCCTACGGGGCGCCGGCGGTCTCACAGGTGCTCGACGCCTTCAAGGACCTCGGCTTCCACTACGCCAGCCAGGCTGGGATCACGGTCTCGAAGAACAACGTCGTCTCACCTCCCGAGAAGCCCGAGATCCTCGAGCGCTACGAGAAGGAGACGGCGGCGATCCAGACCCAGTACGACGACGGCTACATCACGGCGGAGGAGCGCCAGGAGGCGGTCACCGCCCACTGGAATCGCGCCACCGACGAGGTCGCCCAGGCGATGGAGGACAACCTCACGAGCTGAACCCCATCTTCATGATGGCCAACTCAGGCGCTCGCGGCTCCTTCAAACAGATCCGTCAGCTGGCCGGGATGCGCGGCCTCATGGCCAATCCGAAAGGCGAAATCATCGAGCGGCCGATCAAGGCCAACTTCATGGAGGGCCTCTCGGTCCTGGAGTACTTCATCTCCACCCACGGTGCCCGAAAGGGCCTCGCGGACACGGCGCTGCGCACGGCCGACTCGGGTTACCTGACCCGGCGCCTGGTCGACGTCGCCCAGGACGTGATCGTGCGCCAGGAGGACTGCAAGACCAAAGAACACATCGAGATGGCTCTCCGCAAGGACGACGGCTCGCTCAACGACAACCTCTACGGGCGCCTGGCCGCGAAGAAATTCGAAACCAAGCGCGGTCGTGAGCTGCTCAAGCGCAACCACCTGATCACCCAAGCCGACGTCGAAGAGATCGCCGAGGCGTTCGCCGACGAGGAGAACGTCAAGATCCCGCTCCGTTCCACGCTCAAGTGCGAGGCCGAGTCCGGTGTCTGCCGGTCCTGTTACGGCGTCGCGCCGGCGACGGGATCGATGGTCGACATCGGCGACGCGGTCGGCATCATCGCCGCCCAGTCGATCGGCGAGCCCGGGACGCAGTTGACCATGCGCACCTTCCACACCGGTGGTGTCGCTGGTCAGGACATCACCCAGGGCCTGCCGCGCATCGTCGAGCTTTTCGAGGCGCGCAAACCGAAGGGCCTGGCGCAGATGGCCGAGGCCGCGGGCAAGGTCTCGATCGAAGAAACCGACAAAGCCCTGAAAGTGATCGTCACCGAGTCCAGCGGCGAGGAGCATGCCTACAGCTTCCCGCCCCGCACTCGTCTGCATGTCACCGACGGCGAGAAGGTCGACGTGGGGCAGCAGCTCAACGACGGCTCGCTCTACCCGGCCGACCTGCTGGCGATCCGTGGCCGCACCGACACCGAGCTCTACCTGGTGGACGAGGTGCAGAAGGTCTACAGCGCCCAGGGCGTGGACATCAACGACAAGCACATCGAGCTGATCGCCCGGCAGATGCTGAAGAAGGGGCGCGTCGAGTCGAAGGGCTCGACCAGCCTCCTGCCCGGACAGCTCGAGGATCGCGGCAACCTCAAACGGCTCAACAAGAAGACCAAGGAAGAAGGTGGGACGCCGGCCAAAGCCGAGGAGGTCATCCTCGGCATCACCAAGGCATCGCTGGCCACCGAGTCCTTCCTCTCCGCGGCCTCCTTCCAGGAGACGACCAAGGTGCTCACCGACGCTGCCCTCGAGGGCAAACGGGATCGCCTGGTCGGCCTCAAGGAGAACGTCATCATCGGCAAGCTGATCCCCGCCGCCACCGGCCTCAAGCACTACCGCACGCTCACGGTCGAGCCGGCGGTGGCGATCGAGCCGCCGAGCGACGAGGAGCTGCTCGACGAAGACGAGCTGGCGGCCGAGCTGGGCGTCGACGGCGTCGAGGCACCGGTCGAGGGCTTCGGCCCCTCGTTCGCGGAGGAGCTCGAGGAGCTCGCGAACGAGATCGAGTCGACTTCGGACGAGCCTAAATAGGGATGTGATGGCGGGGAGGGGTGAGGTGCCCCTCTTCGCTTAACTTTTTCGCGAGTTGCCGGGCGTCGTCCGAGGTGCGCCGCGGCGAAAAAGTACAAGACGCTTCGAGGGGCACCTCACCCCTCCCCTCGATACGTCTCTGTTTCAGCACGGGGGAGGACTCGGCCTCAGGTTGCTTCGCGAGTAGATAGGGGCGGGCGGCCTGGGGCTCCCGGAACGAAAAAGGGCCCGGCGCTGTGGCCGGGCCCTTTCCTGTTTCTTCTTTCTTTTTCTAGTTCGCCAGGCAGAGCGCGAATGCGGTGAGGGTGCTGGGGGCGCCGTTGTTGTTTTTGGCCTGGTAGAGCCAGCCGTTGCCGCTGGGGCGGCTCGAGGTCATCTCGACGCCGAAGTTGGCGGGCTGGCCGCCGCCGCTGATGAGGGTCTCGCCGGGGGCGCAGTCGATGCTGACGGTGCCGCTGGCGCCGGCGGCGATCGCCTGGGGGGCGCTGGTGCGGACCACGATCGGGCCGAGCTCGCTGGAGCGGACCGAGGCGGCGGCGATCTCGCTGGAGCCGACCGAGTTGGCAGCCAAGTCTTCGGCGGTCAGCGAGTTGTCGGCGACCTCCGAGGAGGCGACCGAGTTGGCCGCCAGGTCGCCGGCGGTCAGCGAGTCCGGGGCCACCTCGGAGCTGCCGACGGCGTTTTCGGCGATCTCTTCGGAGCCGACGGAGTCGGGTCCGAGGTCGTTCGCGGTCAGCGACTGGTCGGCGACTTTGGTCGAGGTGACGGCGCTGTCGTGGAGGTCGATCGTGCGGACGGTGCCATCGACGATCTGGGCCGAGCGGACGCTGTTCTTGGCGATCCCGGCGGCGATGGCGCTGCCGGAGAGGGCCGCGAAAAGCGCGACGAGCGCGATCACGAGGGCGGGGGAGGGGCGGAATGAACGGGTCTTGCTGGTCATCGGGGGCTCCTTTCGTTGTGTGTAAATCCCGATGGACCAAGCTTCGAATCGATCGTCCTTTCGCTCTACGGACCCCAGGGGTGAACCTGCTCACCCCTACGGGCGCCGGCGGGGGAGAAACTGGCTAGCCAGCCAGTCCTATAGATTTCGCCTGTGGCCGCGGCGGAGAAGGTCTGCGTGATCGGTGCCGGTTCCTCCGGCATCGCCGCCTGTCAGGTCCTCGGCGCCAGGCGGATCCCCTTCGACTGCTTCGAGAAGGGCTCGGGAGTTGGCGGCAATTGGCGCTTCGAAAACGACAACGGGATGTCGTCCGCGTACCGCTCCCTCCACATCAACACCTCGCGGCGGATGATGGCCTACAAGGCCTTCCCGATGCCGGACGACTATCCGGACTACCCGAGCCACTTCCAGATCGCCGCCTACTTCGACGACTACGTCGACCACTTCGGCCTCCGCGACAGGATCAGCTTCCGCACCGAGGTCGTCGAGGTGAAGCCGGTCGAAGAGGAGTGGGAGGTGACCGTCGCGGATGCCGACGGCGGCCGTGCGACCCATCGCTATCGCGCCGTCCTCGTCGCCAATGGACACCACTGGGACCCTCGCTGGCCGGAACCCGCCTTCCCGGGCTCCGAGGAGTTCGAGGGCGAGCAGATCCACGTTCACCATTACCGCGAGCCAGAGGTGCTGCGGGGCAAGCGGGTGCTGGTGCTGGGAATCGGCAACTCCGCCACCGACGTCGCCGTCGAGGCCTCGCGCATCGCCGAGAAGACCTTCCTGGCGATGCGGCGCGGTGCCTACGTCATGCCCAAGTACCTGAACGGCAAGCCCACCGACGAATCGGCCTCGCCGATGCTGTCCAGGGCGCCGCTCTGGTTCCAGCGCTTCTTCCTGGAACGGATGCTGGGTCTGACCGCCGGCGACATGACCTCATATGGACTGCCGCAGCCGGACCACAAGCTGCTCGAGGCCCACCCGACCGTCTCCGCGGAGCTGCTCTCGCGGCTTGGCCACGGCGACATCGCGGTCAAGCCCAACATCGACCGCTTCGCCGGCGGTCGCACCGTGCGCTTCGCCGACGGCAGCGAGGAGGAGATCGATCTGGTCGTCTACTGCACGGGTTACAAGATCACCTTCCCCTTCTTCGCGCCGGACCTTGTGCAGGCGGACGGCAACCGCCTCCCGCTTTACCGGCGCGTCGCCTCGGTCGATCGGCCCGGCCTCTACTTCATCGGCTTCGTGCAGCCGCTCGGAGCGATCATGCCGATCTCCGAGGCGCAGTCGGAGTGGATCGCCGACCTGCTCTCAGGCCGCGGCGCCCTGCCGGCGGCGGCGGAGATGCGGAAAGAGGTCGCGGCGGAGGAAGGGAAGATGCGGAAGCGCTACGTCGCTTCTAAACGTCACACGATCCAGGTCGACTTCCACCCGTACCTGCGCGAGATCCGGCGCGAGCGAAAGCAGGCTGCGCAGCGGGCCTGACGACCCGGGTGCGTCCGCCGGGAGGGCAGGCGGGCAGTGGCTGGGCGGCGCCGCCGCCATGAGGACCGCGGCGTGGCCCGCGCGGCAGCTTCGGTCGCGGCCGGCGCTTGAATCCGCCGCCCTCGTCCTCGGCGCCCTCCGGCTCGGCGGGCTGCTTGCTCGCCCACCAGACCAGCCAGAGCGATCCCAGCACGGGGATCTTGAGGACGACGAGCAGGAAGAAGATCGGCCAGAACCCGGTCACCGGGTCAGTGTAGAGACAGGGCCCACTGGCGCAGCGCCTCGACGTGCCCCTCCTCGAGGCCCAGGGCCGGTTCGGTCGGGACCAGCAGCGTCGGCGCCGCTCGCCGCTCCGCCCACTCGAAGCAGCTCTCGTCGAAGTTGTCGTCGATCCAGGCGATCGCCTGCCCACCGGCGTACTCCTCGATCGGCCCCAGCTTCCAATGCGCCCCGCCCGGTCGCGCTGCCAGGTCAAAGCTGATGTGCGGCAACTCCGGCACCCCGAGCAAATGGGGAAGGTAGAAGTTCGCCTTGTCCTCCCACCCGCTCGCCCAGACCAGCTCGAAATGCTCGCCGAGCCGCCGCAGCCGGTCCCCGCAGACAAGCGAGATGCAATGCGGTACCCCGTCGACCAGCTGCACCCGCGTAGTCGCCCGATCAGGCTCCCCGTCGAACCCAAAGATCGAAATGACCCCATCGATATCGACAGCCAGCAACGGCTTATCCATCATCCAAAACCTCTAGAGGCGGTGGGGCCGTGACTGGCAAGGACGCAGGGAGTGAGGCGAGGGGAGCGCACTCCAGTGCGTGACCCGAACCGAACGACTGAGGACACCGCCAGACGCGGCCCCACCGCCTCTACCAGCGGTAGTGGGCGAACGCCTTGTTTGCTTGGGCCATCCGGTAGATGTCGTCCTTGCGCTTCCAGGCGCTGCCCTGCTGCTGGTTGGCGTCGAGGATCTCACTGGCGAGACGCTCGGCCATCGAGTACTCGCGGCGGGCGCGGGCGAACTGGACGAGCCAGCGGACCGCGAGGGTGCGGGCGCGCCGGGCCGGGACCTCTACGGGCACCTGGTAGGTGGCGCCGCCGACGCGGCGGGAGCGGACCTCGAGCACCGGGGTCAGCTGTTTGATCGCTGCTTCCAAAGTCTCAACCGGGTCCTCGCCGCTGCGCTCGCCGACGATCGCGAGGCTGTCGTAGACGATCCGCTCGGCCAGCGACTTCTTGCCGTCGCTCATCACCTTGTTGATGAGCTGCTGAACGAGGCGGTTGCGGTGTCGCGCGTCGGGCTCGACGGGACGGATCTGTGCAGCGGAACGGCGCGGCATCAGGAAGCCTTGACGCCGTAGCGGGAGCGGGCCTGTTTGCGATCGGAGACGCCGGCGGCGTCGAGGGTGCCGCGCACGACCTTGTAGCGCACGCCCGGCAGATCCTTGACGCGACCACCCCTGATCAGCACGACCGAGTGCTCCTGAAGGTTGTGTCCCTCGCCCGGGATGTAGGTCGTGACCTCCATGCCGTTGGTCAGACGCACACGGGCGATCTTGCGCAGAGCCGAGTTCGGCTTCTTCGGCGTCACCGTGGCGACACGGGTGCAGACGCCGCGCCGCTGCGGGGCGGCTACGCGCTTCTTGCGACCCTGCCCCGACTTGAGGCCCGGCGTCGCGGTCTTCTTCTTCGGGCGCTTGCGGCCCTTCCTGACGAGCTGATTCGTATTCGGCACGGCCGCGCATAGTAGAGCAGTCCGGACAAAACCAGCCCCGCGGCCGCCGCGAGCTCTGCGAAGAAGCCTTTTTGGAGTACCGCCGAGGCGCCTGCGAAGCGGGAGCTCTGGCTGCCGACGTCGAGACCCTTCGGCAGGTCGACGAGCAGGATCACGGCAAGGGCAAGGACTCCGAGGGCGGCGACGGCGAGCCCCAGCCGGCGGCGGTCGCGGACGATCCCGAGCAGGCCCAGCGCAGCCGCGACCAGTCCCAGCGGCACCAGCAGATAGGCGTGCGCCTGGCCGGCGGTGCGGACGTCGACCGTCGGTGGCGCCGCCACTTCTGGCAGCCCGGCATAGCTCGCCTGGCCGATCTCGACGCCGCGGTAGTCGACGAACTGGGAGACGACCAGGCAGATTCCGACGGCAACGATCGTGCAACCGATCGCCCGCGCCGGCGTCAGGGCCCGGCTGGCGGTGGTCGCCGCGCGCCCCGCCGCGGCAGCAAGCCGTCGCAGCAGGCGCTCGCCACCGGCGAGTAGGCCGAAGAAGATCGCGGCTGCCGCCAGCAGCGGCGGGCCGAACACGGATGCCAGCCGCTGGCCCTGCGGAAGCAGCCAGGCGAGCAGCCCGTGCAGGGGTGGGTAGACCGCCTCGAGGCCCCGATTGGCGATCCGATCGACGCGCCAGGTGGCCTTCTTGGCGAGCGTCCCGACGGCTTTCCGAGCCGCGCCGGCGCGCCGGCGCGGCGCTGCTATCATCGCCCGTCGCTCAGGCTGTTTCTTGGCAGCACGCTTCGCCGGGCCCGCTGGGGCCTTTTTTTTGCGCCGGTTGCGCTCCCTTGAAGTGCCGGGGCGCCGCCGTCTCGATTTCACCCTTCAACCACCAACGGACAACACTTACCTTTCAGACATGGCACGTAGCTTCCCCCTAGAGAAGACCCGCAATATCGGGATCATGGCGCACATCGACGCCGGTAAGACGACGACGACCGAGCGCATCCTCTACTACACCGGCCGCACCCACAAAATGGGCGAGGTCCACGAGGGCGCCGCGGTGATGGACTGGATGGAGCAGGAGCAGGAGCGCGGGATCACGATCACCTCTGCCGCGACCGCCTGTGAGTGGAAGGACCACCGGATCAACATCATCGACACGCCCGGTCACGTCGACTTCACGGTCGAGGTCGAGCGCAGCCTCCGCGTCCTCGATGGGGCGATCGCGGTCTTCGACGCCGTCGCCGGCGTCGAGCCGCAGTCGGAGACGGTCTGGCGCCAGGCCGACAAGTACGGGGTGCCCCGCTTCGCCTACATCAACAAGATGGACCGCACCGGTGCCGACTTCTTCTACTCGGTGCAGACGATGAAAGATCGGCTCGGCGCCAACGCGCTGCCGATCCAGCTGCCGATCGGGGCCGAGGAAGACTTCAAAGGCGTCGTCGACCTAGTGAAGATGAAGGGGCTGGTCTGGACCGACGAGCTCGGCGCCGCCTACGAGGAAATCGAGATCCCCGAGGATCTTCAAGCCCAGGCCGAGGAGTACCGCACCGCCTTGATCGAAGCCTGCGCCGACTACGACGAAGAGCTGATGGAAGCCTTCCTCGGCGAGGAAGAGATCCCCGAGGAGAGGCTGCGCGCCTCCCTGCACAAGGCCTGCCTCTCGACCGAGGTGACGCCGGTCCTCTGCGGCACCTCGTTCAAGAACAAGGGCGTGCAGCCCCTGCTCGACTCGATCGTCGAGCTGCTGCCCTCACCGCTGGAGGTGCCGCCCGTGACCGGTGTCGTCGCCGCCGGCAAGGGCCAGTCCGAAGATTCCGAGGACGAGCGCCCGGCTGACGACAGCGCCCCCTTCGCCGCCCTGGCCTTCAAGGTCATGTCCGATCCCTACGTCGGCAAGCTCACCTACTTCCGCGTCTACTCGGGCAAGCTCGAGAAAGGCGGCCGCGTCCTCAACGTCAAAACCGGCAAGACCGAGCGGATCGGCCGACTGCTGATGATGCATGCCAACAGCCGCGAGGAGATCGACGAGTGCTACTCGGGCGACATCTGCGCCGGCGTCGGCCTCAAGGAAACCGGCACCGGCGACACCCTGGCCGCGCCCGACGCGCCGATCGCCCTGGAGAGCATCGAGTTCCCGGAGACGGTGATCGCGGTCGCGATCGAGCCGAAGACCAAAGCCGACCAGGAGAAGATGGGCAACGCCCTCGCCCGGCTCGGCGAGGAGGACCCGACCTTCAAGATCGAATCCGACGAGGAAACCGGCCAGACCCTGATCCACGGGATGGGCGAGCTGCACCTCGAGGTGATCGTCGATCGGATGCTGCGCGAGTTCAAAGTCGAGGCCAACGTCGGCAAGCCGCAGGTCGCCTACCGCGAGACGATCCGCAAGAGGGTCGAGAAGGTGGTCGCGCGGTTCGTGCGCCAGACCGGCGGCCGCGGCCAGTTCGGCCACGTCGTCATCAACATCGAGCCGGCCCCCGGCGAGGGCTTCGAGTTCGAGAACAAAATCAAGGGCGGCGTCATCCCCGGCGAATTCATCGGCCCGGCCGAGCAGGGGATGCGCGAGGCGCTCGAGAACGGCGTCAAGGCGGGCTACCCGATGGTCGACGTCAAAGTCGAACTCGTCGACGGCTCCTATCACGACGTCGACTCCTCGGAGATGGCCTTCAAGATCGCCGGCTCGATGGCGATCCAGGAGGGCGCGCGCAAGGCCAACCCGGTCCTGCTCGAGCCCGTGATGGCAGTCGAGGTCGTCACTCCCGAGGATTTCCTCGGCGACGTGATCGGCGACCTCTCGCGCCGCCGCGGCAAAGTCCAGGGTCAGGAGCAGCGCGGCAACGCGCTGGTCGTCGAGGCCTTCGTCCCGCTCGGCGAGATGTTCGGCTACGCGACGGACCTTCGCTCCTCGACCCAGGGGCGCGCGACTTACACGATGCAGTTCGAGCGCTACGAAGAGGTCCCCTCGAACATCGCTGAGGAAATCGTCGAGCACCGCTCTGGAGAGCCAGTGGGAGCGAGCTCTTAGACCCAACCGCGACTGGGCGCCGCATCTGGCTATATTTCCCAGGTTCGCCCGCAGGCAGCAGAAATCGCCCTGCGGACGACCGCCCACCAGACTCAAGCACTTAGATCAGACAGAACACGATTTCGAAAGGCGAAACGGAGAGAGATGTCCAAGGAGAAATTCGAGCGCGATAAGCCGCACGTGAACGTTGGAACGATCGGTCACATCGACCACGGGAAGACGACGCTGACGGCCGCGATCACCAAAACGCTCTCCACGGTGGGTGGGGCGGAAGCACATAGCTTCGAGGAGATTGACAACGCTCCCGAGGAGAAGGAACGCGGCATCACGATCGCGACCTCGCACGTCGAGTACGAGACGGACAACCGTCACTACGCGCACGTCGACTGCCCGGGCCACGCCGATTACGTCAAGAACATGATCACCGGCGCCGCCCAGATGGACGGCGCGATCCTGGTCGTCTCCGCCGCTGACGGCGTCATGCCCCAGACCCGCGAGCACATCCTGCTCGCCCGTCAGGTCAACGTCCCGCACGTGGTCGTCTTCCTCAACAAGATCGATCAGGTCGACGACGACGAACTGGTCGAGTTGGTCGAGGAGGAGGTCAAGGAACTTCTCGACGAGTACGACTTCCCGGGTGACGACACCCCGATCATCAAGGGCTCGGCCCTGAAGGCGCTGGAAGGCGACGAGGAGGCCCAGAAAGCCGTCTTCGAGCTGGCCGCGGCACTCGACTCCTACATCCCGGAGCCGGTCCGCGAGCTGGACAAGCCCTTCCTGATGCCGATCGAGGACATCTTCTCGATCACCGGCCGCGGCACCGTCGCCACCGGCCGCGTCGAGCAGGGTGTCGTCAACACCGGCGACGAGGTCGAGATCGTCGGCATCAAGGACACCACCACCACCGTCGTCACCGGCGTCGAGATGTTCCGCAAGATCCTCGACGAGGGTCAGGCCGGCGACAACATCGGCGCCCTCCTGCGCGGCACCAAGCGCGAGGAGATCGAGCGTGGCCAAGTGCTCTGCAAGCCGGGCTCGATCACGCCGCACACCAAATTCAAAGCCGAGGTCTACTGCCTGAAGAAGGAGGAGGGTGGTCGTCACACGCCGTTCTTCTCCGGCTACCGGCCTCAGTTCTACTTCCGGACCACCGACGTGACCGGGATCGCCAACCTCCCCGAGGGGACCGAGATGGTGATGCCGGGCGACAACGTCGAGATGACGATCGAGCTGATTCAGCCGATCGCCATGGATCAGGGCCTGCGGTTCGCCATCCGCGAGGGTGGCCGCACCGTCGGCTCGGGGGTCGTCGCCGAGATCATCGAGTAGCGACACCTCCTGGGCGGGCCGGATTGGCCCGCCCTTTCGCTGCCTAGTGGCGGCGAGACAACTGCAAGGACATACGACCGGGGCGGCGCCCCACCAATAGGGGCCCCGCCCTTATTGCGCGGTAAGACCGACGAGAAAGACAGAGAGAACTCGAAGTGGCAGCGATAGCAGCACAGAAAATCCGAATCCGGCTCAAGGCGTATGACCATGACGCCATCGACCGGGCTGCCCGCGAGATCGTCGAGACGGCGGAGCGCACCGGTGCCACCGTCTCCGGGCCGGTGCCGCTGCCGACCGAGAAAAACGTCTACTGCGTGATCCGCTCGCCGTTCAAGGACAAGGACTCGCGCGAGCACTTCGAGATCCGCACCCACAAGCGGCTGATCGACATCCTCCAGCCGTCGCCGAAAACCGTCGACTCGCTGCAGCGGCTTGATTCGCTGCCAGCTGGCGTCGACATCGAGATCCGCCTCTAGTCCGATGGCGGCGATCCTTGGCAAGAAGCTCGGCATGACGCAGGTCTTCCGCGAGGACGGCACCGTCGTACCGGTCACGGTGATCGAAGCCGGTCCCTGCAAGGTGACCGCGGTTCGGGATCAGGAGCGAGACGGCTACGCCGGCGTGCAGCTCGCCTTCGGCGAGGTCAAGCAGGGCAAGCTGAGCAAGGCCGAGGAAGGGCACCTGAAGAAGGCCGGCTCGGCCCCGATGCGCCACCTGGTCGAGTTCCGCGACGAGGATCTCGGTGCCGAGGAGGGCCCGAAGATCGGCGATGACGTCACCGTGTCCTCCTTCGAGCCCGGCCAGAAAGTGAAGGTCGCCGGGATCTCGATCGGCAAGGGCTTCCAGGGCGGCATCAAGCGGCACAACTTCAGCCGCGGTCCCGTCAGCCACGGCTCGCACAACGTCCGCGCTCCCGGCTCGATCGGCGCCAGCGCCTTCCCGGCCCGGGTCTTCAAAGGAATGCGGATGCCGGGCCAGATGGGCAACAAGCGCGTTACCCAGAAGGGCCTCGAGATCGCCGACGTCGACTCTGAGCGCAACCTGCTGCTGATCAAGGGCTCGGTTCCCGGCTCCCGCAACGCGATGGTCGAGGTGCGGACCGATGGCTAAAGCAGCTGTGCTCGGCAAGAGCACCAAAGCCGACCTCCCGGAGGGCCTCTTCACGGAGCCGTTCCACCAGTCCCTGGTCCATGAGGCCGCACGCGCCGATCTCAACTCGCGCCGGCGCGGCACCGCCTCGACGCTGACCCGCGGCGAGGTCGCCTTCACGACCGCCAAGGCCTGGCGTCAGAAGGGCACCGGTCGCGCCCGTGTCGGCACGCTCGGCGTTCCCAACCGCTACGGCGGTGGTGTCGCCTTCGGCCCGAAGCCGCGCCACTACACGGTCAAGGTCAACCGCAAAGCCCGCCGCCGGGCGATGCGCTCGGCCCTCTCGGTCCACGCCGAGCGCGGCAGCGTCGCCGTCCTCGACGCCTCCGCGTTCGAGACGCCCTCGACCAAGCAGGCGGCTGAGGCACTGGCCAAATGGGGTCAGAAGAGCCCGGCCCTGATCGTCCTGACCGCCGAGGAGACGGGCGCGATGAAGAGCTTCCGCAACATCCCCCGCACGCACGTGCTCGAGGTCGGCGCCACCGGCGTCGCCGACGTGATCGCCGCCGCCGCGCTGGTCCTCTCAGAGAGCGCGCTCGAGGCCTTGCAGGAGAGGCTCGGCTGATGGACGCGCGCACGATCCTGATCCGCCCGGTGATTTCGGAGAAGAGCTACGCGCTGATCGCCGAGGGGAAGTACACCTTCCGGGTCAATGACCGCGCCCACAAGACCCAGATCGCTCAGGCGGTCGAAGAGGTCTTCGGCGTCAAGGTCGCCGCGGTTCGCACCTCAAAAGTGAATGCGAAGCCGAAGCGTCGCGGGCTCACCCGCGGCCGCACCCGCTCCTGGAAGAAGGCGGTCGTGCAGGTGGCGCCCGGCGAGAGGATCGAGCTGTTCGAGGGCGCGGAGACCGCGTAAGGAGCTTCTGGAAGATGCCGAATCGCAAAACCAAACCGACCAGCCCGGGCCGCCGCTTCGCGACCTACCCGCTGCGCGAGCAGCTGACGGCTTCCGAGCCGGAGCGGAAGCTGACCGAGGGCCTGCGCAAGTCCGGTGGCCGCAACGCCAACGGCCGCGTCACCGCCCGCCATCGCGGCGGCGGCGCCAAGCGTCGCTACCGGAAAATCGACTTCAAGCGGCTCAAGGACGGCGTGCCCGCGAAGGTCGCCTCGATCGAGTACGACCCCAACCGCACTTGCTACATCGCCCTGCTCCACTACGCCGACGGCTTCAAGAGCTACATCCTCGCCCCCTCGCAGCTGAGCGTCGGCGACGAGGTCAAGTCCGGCGCTGGCGCCGACATCAAACCGGGTCATGCCCTGGCCCTGGGGGAGATGCCGACCGGCACGATCGTCCATAACGTCGAGATGGTTCCCGGCCAGGGCGGCAAGCTCGGCCGTGCCGCCGGCACCGCGATCCAGCTGGTCGCGAAGGAGGGTGAGATGGTCACCCTGCGCCTGCCCTCGACCGAGATGCGGATGGTCCGCGCCGAGTGTCGCGCCACGGTTGGCACGCTCTCCAACGCCGAGCACCAGAACCTCAAGGTCGGCAAGGCCGGTCGCAGCCGCCACAAGGGCAAGCGCCCGCACACCCGCGGTGTCGCCATGAACCCGGTCGACCACCCGCACGGCGGCGGCGAGGCGCACCACACGCCGGGTGGCCACCCGGTTACGCCCTGGGGCAAGCCGACGCTCGGTTACCGCACCCGCAAGAAGGGCAAGCAGTCCGACCGCTACATCGTCCGCGGCCGACGCCGCGGCAAGAAGAAGGGTGGTCGCTGATGGGACGCTCGACGAAAAAGGGCCCGTGGGTGCAGGAGCGCCTGATGGGGCGGATCACCTCGATGAACGAGGCCGGCAAAAAACAGATGGTCAAAACCTGGTCGCGGACCTCGACGATCTTCCCCGAGATGGTCGGCCACACGATCGCCGTCCACGACGGCAAAAAACACGTGCCGGTCTTCATCTCCGAGTCGATGGTCGGCCACAAGCTTGGCGAGTTCGCTCCCACCCGAACCTTCCGATCGCACGGCGGCAAGGAATAGCTAGCGATGGCTGACGAGAAAAAAGCCAAAAAAGACGACGCCAAAGCGAGCGGCGAGAAAGCGGCGACGAAAAAAGCCGCGAAAAAAGACGGCGCCAAAAAAGCGCCGAAAAAAGCTGCCGCGAAAAAAGAGCCCACTAAAAAAGCTGCCAAAAAAGAGGCGAAAGCCGAGAGCAAAGACAAAAAAGCGGCGTCGAAAAAAGCTTCCAAAGGCAAAGAGCCGGCCAAAAAAGCCGCCCCGAAAGCCAAGACGCAGGCTCCGGTGGTGCGCGCAAGCGCCCGCTTTGTTCGCATCGCCCCGCGCAAGGCGCGGCTGGTCGCCGATCAGGTCCGCGGCCTGCACATCGAAAAGGCCCGGGCTCTGCTGCAGTTCTCGCCGCGCGGCGCCGCCCGCGACATCCAGAAGCTGATCGAGTCCGCCGCGGCCAACGCTGAAAACAATCACGACCTCGATGCCGAGGAGATGCGCGTCGCGACGATCACCGTCGACGAGGGGCCGACGCTGAAGCGGTTCCGCCCACGCGCCCAGGGCCGCGCGACCCCGATCCACAAGCGAACCAGCCACATCGCCGTGGCGCTGACCCCGGTAGAGGACTGAGGAGACGATGGGACAGAAGATCCACCCCGAGGGTTTCCGGGTCGGCTACATCCACGACTGGAAGTCGAACTGGTTCGAGGAGAAAAACTTCGCGGACGTTCTCCAGGAAGACCTGGCGATCCGCGATCACATCGTCAACAAGCTCTCGCACGCTGGCCTCTCGGACATCACGATCGAGCGCCGCGGCGAGGTCGCCGTGGACATCCACACGGCGCGACCCGGCATCGTGATCGGCAAATCCGGCAGCGAAGTCGACGCTCTGCGCAAGGAGCTTCACAAGCTCACCGGCAGCCCGGTGAAAGTGAACATCCGCGAGGTCAAACGGCCCGAGCTCGACGCCAAGCTGGTTGCCCAGTCGATTGCCGAGCAGCTGCAGAACCGGGTTGCCTTTCGGCGGGCGATGAAACGCGCCCTCACCTCGGCGATGCGCTCCGGTGCCAAGGGCGTCAAGGTGCAGGTCTCCGGTCGCCTCGGTGGCGCCGAGATGGCCCGGACCGAAGGCTATTCCGACGGTCGCGTGCCGCTGCACACGCTGCGCGCCGACATCGACTACGGCTTCTTCGAGGCGAAGACGACGACCGGCCGGATCGGCGTCAAATGCTGGATCAACAAGGGCGAGGTGATGCCGGAGGGCTTCCGCTCCGACCTGACCTCGGCCGACGAAGCCCAGGGCGGCAACCAGCGCGGCGGCGGTCGGCCCCCGCGCGGCGAACGTCCGGGCGGCGACCGGGGTGGCCGCGGTGGCGATCGCGGCGGCCGCGGCGGTCAGCGCGGAGGCGGTCGCTGATGTTGATGCCGAAGCGGGTCAAGCACCGCAAACAGATGCGCGGCCGGATGCGCGGCAACACCAAGGGCGGCAGCACCGTCGCCTTCGGCGAGTACGGGCTCAAGTCGCTGGAGCGCGGCTGGATCACCAACCGTCAGATCGAGGCCGCCCGTGTGGCGATGACCCGCAAGATCAAACGTGGCGGCAAGGTCTGGATCAACGTCTTCCCCGACAAGCCCTACACGAAGAAGCCGGCTGAGACCCGGATGGGTTCCGGCAAAGGCAACCCCGAGGGCTGGGTCGCCGTGGTCAAGCCGGGCAAGGTGATGTTCGAGCTGGCCGGCGTCCCCGAGGACCTGGCGCGCGAAGCGCTGCGCCTTGCCGGGCACAAGCTTCCGGTAAAAACCAAATTCGTCGTCCGCGAGGGGGCCGAGCACCCGTGAAGCCCTCGGAGGTGCATAACCTGAAAGACGACGAGTTGGTGGCGAAGCTGATCGACGCCAAGCAGGAGGCCTTCAACCTGCGCTTCCGCCACGCGACCGGCGAGCTCGAGAACACGGCCCGGCTCGGTCAGACCAAGAGGGACGTGGCGCGACTCCTGACGGTGGCGCGTGCACGAGGAATTGACGTTGAGAAAGAGACGCGACGGATATGAGCGACGACGAGCAGAAACAAGACGAGACGACTGAGGAGCCCCAGGCCGAGGAGACGCAGGCCGAGGAGGCCGCTGCTCCGGAGGCTGCCGTCGAGGAGGCCGCTGAGGCCGCCACGGAGGAGGCCCCTGAGGCCGCTGCCGAGGCTGCCCCTGAGGAGGTCGCTCCGGCTGAGCCGAACCCCGAGGACGACCTTCCCTGGAAGGAGCGGCGGCGGCTGGCCAAATCGCGGCGCACGCGCAAAACGCGTCCCGAGCTCAGCGTCGAGGAGCGCAAGGCCGAGCGGGCCAAGCACCGCAAGGCAAAGGCCGACCTGCGGCGCAAGCAGCGGGCCGCTGCCAAGGCCGCGCACGAGGCCGGGACCGGCACGCCGGTGGCCGAGCACGATGCCAACGCGGCCAAGGTGCGTCAGGGGATCGTCGTCTCCAACAAGGGCGACAAATCGATCACCGTCCGCATCGACATCGCCCGTCGTCACCCGACTTACGAGAAGATCGTCCGCCGCTCGCGAACGCTGCACGCGCACGACGAGCGCAACGAGGCCGGCGAGGGCGACGTCGTGCGGATCACCGAGACCCGGCCCCTGTCCAAGACCAAGCGTTGGCGCCTGGTCGACGTGGTCGAGAAGGCGAGGTAGCGAGATGATCCAGCAGGAGTCGAGGCTGAAGGTCGCCGATAACTCGGGCGCTCGCGAGCTGCTCTGCATCCGCGTCAAGGGCGGTTCGCATCGCCGCTACGCCAGCGTCGGCGACGTCATCACCGCCACCGTCAAATCGGCGAGCCCGCAGGGCGGCGTCCGCAAGGGCGAGGTCGTGCAGGCGGTCGTCGTCCGCACCCGCAAGCCGCTGGGCCGCCCCGACGGCACCTACATCTCCTTCGACGAGAACGCCGCGGTGCTGATCGACCCGGCCAGCAACAACCCGCGCGGGACCCGCATCTTCGGCCCCGTCGCCCGCGAACTTCGCGACCGCAACTTCATGAAAATCATCTCGCTCGCGCCCGAGGTCCTCTGATGAAGTCGATGCGGGTCAGGACCGACGACCAGGTGATCCTCACCAGCGGCAAGGACGCCGGCAAGACCGGCCGGGTGGTGCGCACCGACCCCAAGCGGCGCCGCGTCTACGTCGAGGGCCTGAACATGATCAAGCGTCATGAACGGCCGCGCTCGCAGGGCGATCTCAAAAACGCCCAGGCTGGCGGCATCGTCGAAAAGGAGGGGCCGATCGACGTCTCCAACGTGATGCTGCTCGACCCCAAAGGCAACAAGCCGACCCGCGTCGGCGTCCGTCGCGACGAGGGCGGCAAGCGAGTCCGTTACGCGAAGCGGAGTGGGACGGCGATCGACTGATGGAGGCGACCGTGACCCAGACCCAGCAGGCGGCGCCGCCGCCGCGGCTGCGCGACCGCTACGAGCAGGACGTGCTGCCGGCGCTGACCGGCAAATTCGGCTACTCGACGCCGATGGACGCGCCGCGGCTGCTGAAGATCACCCTCAACATGGGCCTCGGCACCGAGAAACAGGACAAACGCTCCTTCGAAGCCGCCCAGAACCAGCTGGCGACGATCGCCGGCCAGCACCCGAACGTTCGTCGGGCCCGCAAGTCGGTCGCCTCGTTCAAGCTGCGCGAGGGGATGCCGGTCGGCGTCTCGGTGACCCTGCGCCGGGCCCGCATGTGGGAGTTCCTGGACCGCCTGACGGCGATCGCGATCCCCCGCATCCGTGACTTCCGCGGCCTCAACCCACGCTCCTTCGACGGCCGCGGCAACTACTCGATGGGCGTCAAAGAGCAGCTGATCTTCCCGGAAATCGACTACGACTCGGTCGACGTCGTGCGTGGCCTCGACGTCACGATCACGACCTCGGCCAAGACCGATCTCGAGGCCTTCGAGCTGCTGCTCGGGCTCGGCATGCCGTTCGCGCAGGAGGGCCGTCCCGGCCAGGAGCAGCGCGAAGCCGAAAAAGCCGAGGAAGAAGAGGAGCAGCGCAAAGAGGAGGCCCGCCGCAAGGCCGAGATCGAGCAGGAAGCGCTGGAGCAGCTGAAAGAGGAGAACCCCGAGGCCTACGCCAAGCCCGTGAGCGACGAGGGTGGCGAGGCGAGCGAGGGCGGAGACGAGGCGGCCGAGGACTCGGCCGGCGAGGAGAGCTCAGAGAATGGCTAAGACTTCCCAGAAGGTCCGTCAGGGCCGCAAAGCGAAGTTCAAGACGCGCAGCTATAACCGCTGTCGTCGTTGTGGGCGCCCGCGCGCTTACTACCGCAAGTTCGGCCTCTGCCGGATCTGCCTGCGCAACGCCGCCCATGAGGGATACATCCCCGGTATGACCAAGTCCAGCTGGTAGGAACGAAGAACGATGCTCACTGATCCGATCGCCGATTACCTGACCCGAATCCGCAACGCCCTGCGCGCCGGCCACGACGAGGTGGAGATTCCCCTCTCGGGCCTGAAGATGGAGATGTCGCGGATCCTCAAGGAGCAGGGCTACATCAAAGATTTCGAGCGCAAGCCGGCCCCGGTCGGCGAGGCGATCAAGGTCGAGCTCAAGTACACGGAGGACCGCCAGCCGGTGATCCTCGGCATCGAACGAGTCTCGCGCCCGGGCCGCCGCCGCTACGTCGACCACAAGCACGTTCCGCGCGTGCAGGGCGGCACCGGCACCGCGATCGTCAGCACCTCGCACGGCGTCATGACCGGCCACGAAGCGCGGGCCAAGGGCTTCGGCGGCGAGGTCGTCGCCTACGTCTGGTGATCGCATGAGTCGAATCGGAAGAAAACCCGTCCCCGTTCCCGAGGCCGTCACGGTCGAGATCGCCCCTGGCAACATCGCCGTCAAGGGCCCGAAGGGGGAACTGTCCCAGTTCTACTCGCCCGACATGACCGTCTCTCAGGACGAGGGCGTCGTCACCGTCGAGCGGCCGACCGACCGAGGCGACCATCGGGCCCTGCACGGGCTCACCCGCAGCCTGATCGCGAACATGGTCGAGGGCGTCACCGAGGGCTTCGAGAAGCGCCTGGAGATCCAGGGCGTCGGTTATCGCGCGGCGCTGAAAGGCAAGAACCTGGAGCTGGCGCTCGGCTACTCGCACCCGGTCCCGATCGAGGCACCGGAGGGGATCGAGTTCGAGGTGCCGCAGCCGACCGAGATCATCGTCCGCGGGATCGACAAGCAGCTGGTCGGTCAGGTCGCCGCCGACATCCGCAAGCGCCGGCCGCCGGAGCCCTACAAGGGCAAGGGCATCCGCTACCGCGGCGAGCAGGTCCTGCGCAAGGTGGGTAAGCGCGCATGACCGTTCTCACCAACCGTCAGCGCCGGCTCAAACGACGCCGTCGTGTGCGTGCCCGCGTCAACGGCACCGCCGAGCGGCCGCGCCTCTCCGTCTACCGCTCCAACCGCGGCGTCTTCGCGCAGCTCATCGACGACACCGCCGGTCGCACGATGGCCGCCGTCAACTGGACGGAGCCCGATCTTCGCAAGCTCACCGCTACAGAGCAGGCGAAGAAGGCGGGGGAACTGCTGGCCGAGCGGGGCAAGGCGGCCGGTGTCGAGACCTGCGTATTCGACCGCGGTGGCTACCAATACCACGGCCGAGTGAAGGCGCTTGCCGACGGTGCACGAGAGGGGGGACTGGCTTTCTAAGCCGTTTCGCTACGGTGGGCCGCTGCTATGAAGGGAATGGACACGAGAAACGTCGAGACGGTCAGCCCCCGCGGGCTCGACCTGCAGGAGCGGGTGATCGAGATCAACCGTGTCGCCAAGGTGGTCAAGGGCGGCCGGCGCTTCTCCTTCACCGCGCTGGTTGCGGTCGGGGACGAAGAGGGCGTCGTCGGGATCGGCTACGGCAAGGCGCGCGAGGTGCCCTTGGCGATCCAGAAGGGCGTCGAGGACGCCCGCAAGAACTTGATCCGGGTGCCCAAATACGGGCAGACCATCACCCACCGCATCATCGGTCGCTTCGGCGCCGGACATGTCGTCCTGCGCCCGGCCAGCCCCGGTACCGGCGTGATCGCCGGCGGCGGCGTCCGCGCCGTGCTCGAGCTTGGCGGCGTCCGCGACGTCCTGACCAAGAGCATCGGCACCCAGAACCCGATCAATCTGGTCAAGGCGACGATGGATGGGCTGGTCCGACTGAGGCGGCCTGAGGAGGTTGCGGAGCTGCGCGGGCTGACTGTGTCTCAGGTGCTCGGGCTCTCGAACGGGAATTCGGCCGACGGAGAGCATCTGGATGCGGGTCCTGTCGCCAATGAGGCAGACGCGGCCGTCGCCGAGACCGCTTCCGTCAGTGAGGATGCGCCGGCGGTCGAGGAGACTTCTCCCCCGGCTGAGGAGGCTCAGGCGGAGGATGCCGCCACGGATGGTGACGTTGCCGCTGAGGAGGCTTCCTCGTGAGCGCGGTGAAGATTTCGCAGGTGCGGTCGACGGCTGGGACGAATCCGAACCAGAAAGCGACGCTGAAGGCGTTGGGACTGGGGAAGATCGGCAGGTCGGTCGAGCGCAAGGACTCGCCGCAGCTGCAGGGCCAGCTGAAGGTCGTCTCGCATCTGGTGGAGGTCGACGGTGGCTGAGAAAGACGCCAAGCAGCCCACCGAGCGCTCGCAGGAGATCGGCCTTCACAACCTGAAGCCGAAGCCGGGCTCGCGGCGTCCGCGCAAGCGGATCGGCCGCGGCGAGGGCAGCGGCCTTGGCAAGACTTCGGGCCGTGGCCACAAGGGCGCCGGTTCGCGCTCGGGCGCCAAGCGCAAGGCCAACTACGAGGGCGGCCAGAACCCGATTCACATGCGGATGCGAAAGCTGCGCGGCCCGCACATGAAGAAGTCGATGCCGTTCGAGAACTTCCGGACCAAGACGCAGCCGATCAACCTCTCCGATCTCGAGGAGCGGTTCGACGACGGCGCCCAGGTCAATCTGGAGAGCCTGAAGGAGAAGGGTCTGGCCAAGCGGTCGCACCCGGTGAAGATCCTCGCCCGCGGCGAGATCAAGAAGAAACTCGAGGTCCACGCGCACGCGTTCAGCGCTGCCGCCCGTGAGCAGATAGAGGCGGCCGGCGGTTCCTGTCACACTCTGGAGCCGTAATGCTCAGGACTATTCTCAACGCGTTCAGCGTTGCCGACATTCGCAAGAAACTTGCGTTCACGGCAGCGATGCTGGCGCTGTACCGCCTCGGTGCCTACATCCCGGCGCCGGGAGTCAACGTCGACGCCGTCAAGGAAATCTCCAGCAACTTCGGCGGCTCCAACATCCTCGGCTTCCTCAACCTCTTCTCGGGCGGCAGCCTCTCGCGCCTCAGCCTCTTCGCGCTGGGGATCATGCCCTACATCACCGCCTCGATCATCCTGCAGCTGCTCACGGTGGTCGTGCCCTCGCTGGAGCGCCTCCAGAAAGAGGGCGAGGTGGGGCAGCAGAAGATCACCCAGTACACGCGCTACCTGACCGTCGGCCTCGCCTTCGGCCAGTCGCTCGGCTACGTCTTCCTCTTCAAATCCTTCGGCAGCGAAACCGGCACGACGGTCCTCAACCCCTCCTTTGGCAGGGTCTTCCTCGTCGTGATCTGCCTCACCGCCGGCTGCACCCTGCTGATGTGGCTGGGCGAGCTGATCACCCAGCGCGGGATCGGCAACGGCATCTCCCTGATGATCTTCGCCTCGATCGCCTCCTCGATCCCAACCGGCATCACCAAGTGGTGGGACAACCCGGATCAGGTCTTCGTGGTGATGATGCCGTTCATCGCCCTGGCCGTGATCGTCGCGATCGTCTTCGTCCAGGAGGGGCAGCGGCGGATCCCGGTCCAGTACGCGAAACGCGTCGTCGGCCGCAAAATGACCTCGGGCGGTTCGACCTACCTGCCGCTGCGGGTCAACATGGCCGGCGTCATCCCGGTCATCTTCGCCGCCTCGATCATGGCCTTCCCACCGACGGTCGGACAGCTCCTCAACACGCCCGCCGCGCTCGACTTCGCCAGCTTCTTCAGTCCCAACAGCTGGCCCTACGTGATCGGCGAGATCTTCTTCATCATCGTCTTCACCTACTTCTACACGGCGGTCACCTTCAATCCGGTCGACCAGGCCGACAACCTGAAGAAATACGGCGGCTTCATTCCCGGCGTGCGGCCCGGCCGGCCGACCGCCGAGTACCTGGACCGCATCCTCTCGCGCCTGACCTTCCCCGGCGCGCTCTATCTCGGCGCCGTGGCGGCGCTGCCGACGATCCTGATCAGCCAGACGTCGGCCAACTTCTACTTCGGCGGCACCTCGATCCTGATCATCATCGGCGTCGCGCTCGACACCGTGAAGCAGTTGGAGGCGCAGCTGATGATGCGCAACTACGAGGGCTTTCTCAAATAAGCTCCGGCGATGCCTGAGCTCAACCTAGTCCTGCTCGGTCCGCCGGGGTCCGGCAAGGGCACCCAGGGGGAGCGGCTGCAGGAAGACGTTCGCCTCCCCTACTACGCGACCGGAGACATCCTCCGCGCGGCGGTGCGCGAGGAGACCGAGCTCGGCAAGACCGCGAAGGCGTACATGGACGCGGGCGACCTCGTTCCCGACGAGGTGATCGTCGGCGTGATCGCCGAGCGGATCGCCTCGGCGGAGGCGCTCGACGGGTTCATCCTCGACGGCTTCCCGCGCACGACGCCGCAGGCCGAGGCGCTCGACGCCAAGCTCGAGGAGTTGGGTCGCGGCGTCACCGCGGTGCTGCTGATCGACGTCTCCGACGACGAGGTCGTGCGCCGGCTCGGCGGTCGCCGCACCTGCGCCGAGAACGGGCACGTCTTCCACGTCGAGTTCAACCCGCCCAGGCAGGAGGGCGTCTGCGACATCGACGGCAGCGAGCTGATCGTCCGTGACGACGACAAGCCCGAGGTGATCCGCAAGCGCCTCGAGACCTACCACGAGAAGACCGAGCCGCTGGTCTCCTACTACGACCACCGCAGCGTCCTGCGCCGCATCGAGGGCACCGCTGCTCCCGATGACGTCACCGAGGAGATCCGCCGCACCCTGGCGACGATGCGACTCGAGCAGGACGAGGCCGTCTAGCCTTCGATGTACCGAATGATCATCCTCAAGACGCCGGAGCAGGTCGACGAGATGGCTGTCGCCGGCGACATCCACACCCGCTGCCTGAAGATGCTTGCCGCCAAGGCGCGGCCGGGCGTGACCACCGAGGAGCTCGATGCCGCGGCGGAGAAGTTCATCCGCTCGCAGGGCGCCGAGCCGACCTTCAAGGGGTACCGGGGCTTCCCCGGCTCGATCTGCGCCTCGCCCAACTCGATGGTCGTCCACGGCATCCCCGGCTCCTACGAGCTGAAGCGCGGCGACCTGCTCTCGATCGACGTCGGCGTCACCAAGGACGGCTGGGTGGCCGACGGCGCGGTGACGCTGCCGATCGGCCCGGTCGAGCCACAGGCGCGCAAGCTCCTCGACGTAACCAAGGCGGCGCTCTTCGCCGGGACCGAGCAGATGCAGCCGGGCAACCACCTCGGCGACGTCTCCGCGGCGATCCAGCGCTCTGTCGAGCTCGAGGGGCTCTCGATCATCCGCACCCTGGTCGGCCACGGCATCGGCCGCTCGATGCACGAGGAGCCGCAGGTGCCGAACTACGGCGAGGCCGGCAAGGGCCCCGAGCTCGAGGTGGGCACGGTGCTGGCGATCGAGCCGATGGTCAATGCCGGCGGCCCGCTCGTCCACATGGGCGACGACGGCTGGGCGGTCTACTCGCAGGACGGCTCGCTGGCCGCCCATTTCGAGTTCACGGTCGCCGTCACCGCCGAGGGCCCGCGCATCCTCACGCCCTGGCACGAAGAGCTGACCGAGGTCTGAGCCCGGCGAGGCTCAGCCTCGCCGCATCAACCGCCCGACCGCGGCCATCAGCTCCTCGGTCTTGTCCTCACGCTCGCTGCCGGCGGCGCCGATCACGCAGTGGCGGGCGTGGTCGTCGAGCAGGCCGAGGGCGACCTTGTCGAGCGCGGCCTGCACGGCGGAGATCTGGGTGAGGACGTCGATGCAGTAGCGATCGTCCTCGACCATCCCCTCGATCCCACGCACCTGCCCTTCGATCCGGCGCAGCCGCTTCTGCAGCTGCTCCTTGCTGGCGGTGTAGCCGCGGCTCGCGGCTTTCCCGGTCTGCGCTGCGGCCATCTGCTGCCTCCTGTTGGCTTTGGCTTCTTACCCCCGGTGGGTATAGCGTAGCCAGCTGACAGTGGCCCGCTTGGCAGAATCAGCGGCCGTGGACCAGGATCGTTGGAGCGAGGTGGATGCCTTCGTCACGGAACGGCTCGGGCTCGAGGACGAGGCTTTGGCCGCGGCGCTGGTCGCCGCCGAACAGGCTGGCCTTCCATCGATCCAGGTCTCGCCGCCGCAGGGACGGCTGCTGGAGATGCTGGTGCGGATGCAGGGCGCCCGGCGCGTGTTGGAGTTCGGCACGCTGGGCGGCTACAGCACGATCTGGATGGCGCGGGCGCTGGCCCCGGGCGGCCGGCTGATCTCGCTGGAGGCCAACCGCGAGTACGCCGAGGTGGCGCGGGCCAGCATCGATCGGGCTGGCGTCGGCGAGCGAGTCGAGATCCGCGTCGGCCCCGCCTTGGAGGCGCTGCCGGTGCTGGCCGACGAGGGCGCCGGCCCCTTCGACTTCGCCTTCATCGACGCCGACAAGGTCAACACGCCCAACTACTTCGCCTGGGCGGTGGACCATGTCCGGCCGGGGGCTTTGATCGTCGCCGACAACGTCGTTCGCGGCGGCACCCTCGCCGAGGCCGAGAGCGACGATCCGGCCACCCGAGCCCAGCGTCGCCTGCACGATGAGATCGCCGCCGATTCGCGGTTGCTGGCGACTACCATCCAGACCGTTGGCGGCAAGAGCTACGACGGCTTTACGATCGCCTGGCTGCAAGACGGCTGACGCCGGTTCGGCCCCGGCGCGGCAGGCCCCTGCTGAGTTGGCGCCCCTGCTATCTTTCCCGGTCGGCCCATTGGGCCTGAGTGTTGCGCCTGCCGTCCGACTCATGGGGCGTGCGGGAGTCCTGTAGTCGATACGAGACCGGAGCAATGAAGGTTCGAGCTTCCGTAAAGCCGATGTGCGAGAAGTGCAAGGTGATCCGCCGAAACGGCGCGGTCCTTGTGATCTGTCAGAACCCACGCCACAAGCAGCGGCAGGGCTGATCGATGGCACGCATCTCCGGCGTCAACATCCCGGTCAACAAACGGATCGAAATCGGCCTCACCTACATCTTCGGGATTGGCCGCTCGACGGCCCAGAAAATCCTCGTCGAGGCCAAAGTCGACGCCAACACCCATGCGAAGGACCTGACCGAGGACGAGGTCATCCGCCTGCGCGAGGCCGTCGACAACCGCGAGGTCGAGGGCGACCTGCGGCGCGAGCGCTCCCAGAACGTCAAACGGCTGATGGAGATCGGCTCCTACCGCGGCCTTCGTCATCGCCGCGGCCTGCCGGTCCGAGGCCAGCGCACCAAGACCAACGCCCGCGGCCGCAAGGGCCCGCGGCGGTTGAGCGTCGCCGGCAAGCGCAAGGTATAGGGGAGGGCAGGATGGCTGAGAAAAAACCCGGCAAGGGCCGCCCGCGGCGCCGCGTCAAAAAGAACGTCACCTACGGGCAGGCGCACATCAAGACTTCCTTCAACAACACGATCGTCACCCTCACCGACACCGACGGCAACGTGATCGCCTGGGAGTCGGCCGGCTCCGCCGGTTTCAAAGGCTCCCGCAAGTCGACGCCGTTCGCCGCCCAGGTGACCGCCGACGCGGCCGCCAAGAAGGGCATGGAACACGGCCTCGAGCGGGTCGAAGTCTTCGCCAAGGGTGCCGGCTCGGGTCGGGAGACGGCGATTCGCTCGCTGCAGGCGGCCGGGCTCGACGTGACCACCGTCAAGGACGTCTCGCCGCAGGCCCACAACGGCTGCCGGCCGAAGAAGCGGAGGCGCGTCTAGTGGCCCGCGATACTTCTCCGCAGTGCAAGCAGTGCCGGCGCGAGGGTCAGAAGCTCTTCCTCAAGGGCGAGCGCTGCTTCACCGACAAGTGCGGCGTCGAGCGCCGCTCCTACCCGCCCGGTGAGCACGGCCGCGGTCGTCTGCGCCAGTCCGAGTACCGGGTGCAGCTGCGCGAGAAGCAGAAGACCCGTCGGTACTACCAGGTGCTGGAGAAACAGTTCCAGGCCTACTACGACAAGGCGTCCCGTCAGGACGGCGTCACCGGCGAGAATCTGCTGCGGCTGCTCGAGTCCCGCTTCGACAACGTTCTTGTTCGCCTCGGCTTCGCCGCTTCGCGGCGCCAGGCGCGGCAGCTGATCACCCACGGCCACTGGATGATCAACGGTCGCCGGGTCGACATCCCCTCTTACCAAGTGCGTCCCGAGGACATCATCTCGATCAAGCCGGGTTCGAACGCCACCGACACGATCCGGCGGGCGACCGAACTCGTCTCCACCGTGCCCGCCTGGTTGCAGGCCGATCACGATGCCCTCACCGCCAAGGTCCTGCGCTATCCCGAGCGCTCCGAGATCTCGGCGCCGGTACAGGAGCAGCTGATCGTCGAGCTGTACTCCAAGTAAGCCCGGAACGACTTCTGAAACACGCAGAGCAAGGAACTCATGACCACTGATTTCCAGGTCCCCCGCATCACCTCCGAGAAAATCGATGACCGTCGCGGCACGTTCACGATCGAGCCGCTCGACAAGGGCTTCGGTTACACCTTCGGCAACAGCCTCCGCCGCGTGCTGCTCTCTTCCCTGGGCGGCGCCGCGATCACCAGCGTCCGCATCGAGGGCGTCGCGCACGAGTTCTCGACCGTGCCCGGCGTCAAAGAGGACGTCACCGACATCGTCCTCAACCTCAAGGACCTCGTCGTCCGCATGCACACCGACGCCGATGAGGTCGAGGCGCCACTGGTCGCCACCGGGCCCGGTGAGGTCAGGGCGAAGGACATCGACCTGCCCTCGGGCGTCGAGATCCTCAACCCCGAGGCGCCGATCGCGACGCTGGAGAAAAAAACGAAACTCGAGGTCTACCTGACGATCGGCCGCGGCCGCGGCTACTCGCCGGCCGAAGAGAACAAGTCCGACGAGCAGCCGATCGGCGTGATTCCGATCGACTCGATCTTCTCGCCGATTCGTCGTGCGTCCTACGCTGTTGCCTCCGCCCGCGTCGGCCAGCGGACCGACTTCGACAAGCTGACGCTGGACCTGGAAACCGATGGCTCGATCGAGCCCGGGGCGGCGCTGCGCGAGGCCTCCGAGATCCTCATCAAGAGCCTGGCGATCTTCACCGACGCAGATCGCGTCGAGGAGCTGACCGCCCGTGAACCGGCTGCGGTCATCGCCGCCGATCCGCTGATCGGTGGTGGCGGAGCCGCGGTCGACGGCGGTGCGAGCAACGGCCTCGACGAGATCCTCATCGAGGAGCTCGAACTCGGTGTCCGCTCCTACAACTGCCTCAAGCGCGCCGGCGTGCAGACCGTCGGCGACCTCGTCCGCAAGTCACGCGGCGAACTGAACGCGATCCCCAACTTCGGTCAGAAGTCGATCGAGGAAGTGATCGAGACCCTGCACGCCCGCGGCCTCGACCTGCAGGCCGACTGAGGCAGCTGGGTCGAGAGGAGGAATTCCGGTGCGTCACCGCAAGAAGCGCAACAAGCTGAGCCGCGACGCGGCGCACCGCGAGTCCCTGCTTTCCAACCTGTCGAAGCAGCTGATCGAGCACGAGCGGATCCAGACCAGCCAGGCCAAGGCCAAGGCGGTCAAGCCCGAGGTCGAGAAGCTGATCACGCTCGCCAAACGCGGCGACCTGCACGCCCGGCGCCAAGCGCTGGCGACGCTGCACAACGACAAGTTCATCGTTCACAAGCTGTTCGACGAGGTGGCGCCGCGCTATGCGACGCGACCCGGTGGCTACACCCGGATCATCAAGTTGGGCCCGCGGCGAAGCGATTCCACCGAGATGGTCTACCTCGAGCTCGTCTAGTAGCGCACGGCCTCGAGGTAGAGCCCGTGGGGCGGGGCCGTATCGCCGCCGGCGGTTCGTGGCGCGCCCCCCAGCAGCTCGGTGAAGCCCTCGACGGTGCGGCGCCCTGAGGCGCATTCAAGCATCGTCCCGACCAGGGCTCGCACCATGTTGCGCATGAAGGCATCGGCCTCGATGCGGAAGCTGAGGACCTCGCCCTCCTGCTGCCAGGAGGCGGCAAAGACGTCGCGCTCGAAACGGACGTGGTCGGTTTGGGTGGGGGTGAAGGCGGTGAAGTCGTGGCTGCCGGCCAGTGCCGCGGTGCAGGCGTCGAGGGCGTCCCGGTCGACGCGATGCGGCCACCAGAGGGCGCGGCCACGCTCGAACGGGCTCGGGGCGCGGCGGGCGAGCAGGCGGTAGCGGTAGGAGCGCGAGCGAGCGTCGTGGCGGGCGCTGAAGCCGTCGGCGACGATTCCCGCGCTGGTGACGCTGAGGTCGTCAGGGCCGACGCCGTTGAGGCTGCGGGCGAGGTCGCGGGGCAACTCGGCCTCGGTGTCGAAGCTCGCGACCTGGCCCAGGGCATGCACCCCCGTATCGGTCCGCCCGGCCACGGTCAAATGCACCGGCTCGCGCAACACGACCCCGAGCGCAGCCTCGAGCTCGCCCTGCACGGTCCGCAGCCCCGGCTGCGTCGCCCAGCCACGAAACCCACCACCGTCGTATTCGAGGTCAAGCCGCACCGTTGGCACCTGGCCAGTATCGCCGCCCGAGCGCCCCGACCCTGACCAGAGGCCGCCGATCCCGCCACCTAGAATCGACCCCGTGCGCGTTCTGCTGACCAACGACGACGGCATCTCCGCCCCTGGCCTCCAGGCGGCCCGTCGCGCCCTGCGCGAGATCGACGGCGTCGAGGTCGACGTCGTCGCGCCTGACTCCAACCGCAGCGCCACGGCGCGCAGCATCACCACCCGTTCGCCGCTGACCGTCGAGGAGATCGAGTTCGGCGACGGCGATCGCGGCTATGCGACCGACGGCACGCCGGTCGACTGCGTGCGCTTCGCGGAGCTCGGGCTGGTCGGCCATCGGCCCGACCTGATCGTCTCCGGGATCAACCACGGCGCCAACCTAGGCGACGACATCACCTACTCGGGAACGGTCGCGGCCGCGCTGGAGGGAATCATCCTCGGCATCCCCGCGGTGGCGGTCTCCCAGCAGTCCTCGAGCGGCGGCTTGGGTTACGTGAGCGGCCGCTTCGAGTTCGGCGTCGCCGCTGCCTTCACCGCCCAGCTGGTCCGCCAGCTGATCGAGGAGCGGATGCCGGAGGCGACCCTGATCAACGTCAACTGCCCTGCCGGCGAGCCGACCGGGATCGAGGTGACGAAGCTCGGCAAACGGATCTACAACGACGAGCTGAAGCTGGTCGGCGAGGACAGCGACGGCGCCCGCAAGCGCTATGAGATCTACGGCTGGCAGCCCGGCTACGAGGAGATCGAGGGGACCGACCTCAACGCGGTCGCCGCCGGCCGGATCGCGGTGACGCCGATCCACTTCGACCTCACCGATCACGGCGGCATCGACCAGCTGCGCGGCTGGCGCTTCGGGGAGATGCTGGCCGCCAGCGCCGCGACCGCGTGAGTGCCGCCGAGGCCAAGCGGGCGGAGGAGCTGCGGGCCGAGCTGGAGCGCCACAACAGGCTCTATTACGTCCTCGACGAACCGGAGGTCGGCGACGACGTCTATGACGAGCTGCTCGACGAGCTGCGCGACATCGAGGCCGCGAACCCGGACCTGCGCACGGCCGACTCGCCGACCCAGCGGGTCGGGGCGCCGCCGCTGGACCGCTTCGAGCCGGTCGAGCACCACGAGGCGATGCTCTCGCTCGGCAACGCTCGCAACGAGGAGGAGCTGCGTGCCTGGGAGAACCGGCTCGCCAACTACCTGAAGCGGCTCGACATCACCGCCTCGCAGTTCAGCTACACGACCGAGCCGAAGATCGACGGCTTGGCGATCACCCTCACCTACGAGGACGGCGTCTTGGTCCGCGGCGCCACCCGCGGCGACGGCCGGGTCGGTGAGGACGTCACCCAGAACCTGCGCACGATCGGCTCGGTGCCATTGCGGATCCCCGACGCGCCGGAGCTGATCGAAGTGCGCGGCGAGGCCTACCTGCCGATTGCCGCCTTCAAAGAGCTGAACGAGCGCCGGGCCGAACGCGAGGAACCGACCTTCGCCAACCCCCGAAACTCCGCCGCCGGCTCGATCCGCCAGCTCGACCCGGCGCTGGCGGCGGAACGGCCGCTCTCGACCTGGATCTACGGGATCGGCGCCGTGCGGGGGCTGGATCTCGCAACCCACATGGACGAGGTCGAATGGCTCGGTGAGCGCGGCTTCAAGGTCAACCCCGACACCGACCACCACCAGGGCGTCGAGGGGGTCGTGAAGCGCTGCCACTGGTGGGAGGAGCGGCGCGAGGAGCTCGACTACGAGATCGACGGGGTGGTCGTCAAGGTCGACGAGCGGGCGCTCTGGCGAGAGCTCGGCGTGGTCGGTCGCGAGCCGCGCTGGGCGATCGCCTGGAAGTTTCCGCCGACGACCGCCACCACGACGATGGTGAAGGTCGTCTGGAACGTGGGTCGGACCGGCCACCTGGTTCCCTTCGCGATGCTGGAGCCAGTCCACGTCGGCGGCGTCACGGTCAGCACCGCGACCCTCCACAACGAGGAGGATCTGGCCCGCAAGGACGTGCGCGCCGGCGACGAGGTGGTGGTGATGCGGGCCGGCGATGTGATCCCCCAGGTCGTCTCGCCGCTGGTCCAAAAACGCAAGAAGGGCGCTCGGAAAGTAAAGCCGCCGGCCAGGTGTCCGGCCTGCGACACCCCGACGGTGAAGCCCGAGGGCGCCGTCTTCACGATCTGCCCCAACCGCACCGGTTGCCCGGGGCAGTCCTTCCAGCACGTCAAGCACTTCGTCAGCAAAGGCGCGATGGACATCGACGGCTTCGGCGAGAAGCAGGCGATGCGCTTCCTCGAGGAGGGGCTGATCTCCGACGTCGCCGACATCTACGACCTCACCGAGGAGCAACTGGTCGGGATGGACCGCTTCGGCGAGACCTCGGCGAAGAACCTGGTCGCGGCGATCGACGGCTCCCGCCAGCAGCCCTTCAAACGCGTCCTCTATGCCCTCGGGCTGCCAGGCGTTGGCTACGTGACGGCAGAGGCCCTGGCCGACCACTTCGGCTCGATCGACGCCCTGCACGGCGCCGACCCCGAGCAGATCGAGGAGGTCGAGGGCGTTGGCCCGATCATGGCCCAGCAGATCGCCGAGTCGTTGGCGGACGAGCCGACCTGGGCGCTGGTCGAGAGGCTGAAGGAGAAAGGTCTGCGCCTCGAAGCCGACGAGTCCGAACGGCGCAGGCAGGGTGGGCCGCTGGACGGCAAGACCGTCGTCCTCACCGGCACCCTGCCGAAGCTGACCCGCGAGGAGGCGGCCGCCCTCGTCAAGTCGGCCGGCGGCAAGGTGACCAGCTCGGTCTCGAAGAAAACCGATTACGTGGTCGCCGGCGAGAGCCCCGGCTCGAAGCTGGAGAAGGCCGAGTCGCTGGGCACCGAGGTCCTCGACGAAGCAGGCCTGCTGGCACTGGTTCGTTAGTTAGGTGACTCAGATTCGACGCGATTCGCGCGCCACGGGTGGATGGCGGCCTGGCAGGGTCTGGCCATGGCACTTGCCCGGATCGGACTGCTGACCTCAGGCCTCGAAGCTGTCGCCACCGCGGTGGGATCGGGGCTCCTGCTCGGCAGCTTCGGGATCGGCATCGCCAGGTTCGTCCTCGGTTCCCCGCGAACCGTCCTCGAGGGTCACGCTCTCACCGATGGCTATTGGGGAGGTGTCCTCAGCGTCGCGCTGATCCTAAGCGACTTGGGATTTCGCTAGTGTGACAGAGACGTTTTGTCTGAGAAAGAAAAAATCCTGAGGAGAGGCTTTCGTCACGCCAACATCGGCCTTGCCGTGACGATGGTCCTGTCGATCATCGCCATGCTGGTGCTTTCGGGCTTGGGGAAGGGTGCGATGCAGGCAGGGGTATGGGCTTCGGTGTTTATCGGCGCCGCGGTCTACCTCACGCTCGACATCCGGGCCGAACGGCGCGACGAGCGGCGCGATCAGTAGCCGGCGACGGCGCCGGCGATGCGGTCCTGATCGAGGTGGGCGAGGCTGAGGTCGCCGACGCCGTTCATCAGGATCGAGAAGGCCATCACCCGGCCGCTGGCGTTGAAGCAGTAGCCGGAGAGGTTGCTGACGCCGGTCAGGGTGCCGGTCTTGGTGCGGCAGCGCCCGTAGGCGGCGGTGCCATGCATGCGGTCGTCGACGGTCCCCTCGTGCCCGGCCAGGGCGAGGTCCTGGATGAAGTCGTCACCGGCCGGGTCTTCGCGCATCGCCAGCAGCATCTCGACGACCTGCCGGGGCGAGGCCCGATTGGAGCGGGTCAGGCCGGAGCCATCGATGGCATGGATGCCTGAGCCGTGGGAGCTGGCGAACTGCTCGACCACGGCGGCGCCGGCAGCAGTGGTGCCGCCGCTGCCGAGGCGGGCTCCGAGCAGCTTGAGCAGCGTCTCGGCGAAGAAGTTGTCCGAGTAGACGTCGGTGGTGTTGACGATTCGGTCGAGGGTGGGGGAGCGGACGATCGCGATCTGGTCGGCGCTGGGCGGCGTCGGCCCCACGGCTACCTGCGTCGGCACCCGGACGCCGGCCGCGGCCAGCGAGCGGGCCAGCTTCGAGGCGGCGAGCTTGGCCGGATCGGCGGAGAAGCCGCTGCTGCTGTTCGGGCCGCTGAAGCCGGAGTTGAAGGCGAGGCCCGAGAGAGGGCCGATGTAGGGGCTGGTCGCGTAGCCGGAGTCGGCGACGCCGCGGAGTTCGTCGAAGACCGTCGCGTCGGCGTAGACGCGGCCGGTGATCGCCTCGATTCCGGCGGCCTCGATCTGCGGCGTCAGCGCGAAGAGGTTCGTGCCGAGGCCGGCCAGGTAGCCGTTGTAGAAAGTGGGGGTGCCGAGAGTCGGGTCGCCGCCGCCCTTGAGGTAGAGGTCGCCGTGCAGGGTTCCCTGTGGGTCGAGGCTGCCGGCGGCGTAGACGCGGGTGGGGATGCGGGTTTCCGGGCCTAGTTGTGAGAGTGCGGCCGCGGTCGTGAAGATCTTCGTGTTGGAGGCAAGCGAGCGAGGGCGGCCGGGGGCACTGGCGCAGACCGTTTCGCCGCTTTCGGCCTCGACCACGACCAGGCCGCTGGCGGAGCCGCCGCCCTGATGCAGCCAGGCACGCATCTGCTGGCAGGCGCTGCTCGCTGCTCGGGCGCCTCCAGCGGTCAGCAAAAGGGCGGCCAGGCAGGCCGCCGCAAGCAGAATCGAGCCCCGTCTCATCGCCCCTTCCAACACGCGCGGAGGCCAAGGTAGCGGCCCTCCCGGCGGGCCCGGCCGCCGGGACTGAGATAATCCCGGTTTATATGGGCAAAGTCGTCGACATCGATTCCAAACCCCGGCGCAAACCACGGCGACGCAAAAAGCCCTCGAAGACGGCTCTCGTGCTCGGTGGCGGCGGCTTCACGGGCGGCGTCTATGAGATTGGTGCCCTACGGGCACTCGACCTTCTCGCCGTCAACAGCACCGTCAACAGCTTCGACGTCTACGTCGGCACCAGCGCCGGCTCCTTCGTCGCTGGCATGCTCGCCAACGGCATCACCCCAGACGAAATGATGCAGGTGCTGAACGCCCAGGTCGACTCCGAGATGGAGGACCTCGATTTGGGAAAGGTGCTGAAGCCGAACTACTTCGGGTTCATCCAGAAGGCGGTGGGGCTGCCGCTGCGCAGCCTCGAGTTGCTGCGTTCGCTGGCGATGATCGGCGACCTCTCGGCGATCGACGTCGGCGTCGGCCTGGCCGAGGCGCTGCCGACCGGTCTCTACTCGGGTTCTGGCCTCAACGACTACGTCGCCGGCGTGCTTGCCGACGGCGGTCGCACCAACGACTTTCGACTGCTCGACTCCGAGCTCTACCTGACCGCCACCGACCTCGACACCTGCGAGCGGATCGTCTTCGGCGAGGACGGCTGGTCGGACGTGCCGATCTCAAAAGCGATCGAGTGCTCCACCTGTCTGCCGATCGTCTACAAGCCGGTCGAGCTGAAGGGCCGCCAGATGGTCGACGGCGGGATCCGCTCGACCACCAACGTCGACATCGCCGTCGAAAAGGGCGCCAAATTCATCGTCGTCGTCAACCCGCTCGTGCCCTATGTCAACGACTTCGAGAAGACAATCCCGACCGTCTTCGGCACCCGGGTGCGGCGCGTCTCCGACATGGGCATGCCGGCGATCGCCAACCAGGTCTTCCGCCTGATCGCCCACCAGCGCCTCCATCAGGCGGTCCAGTTCTGGCAGGAGCGGTATCCGGGCGTCGACATCATCCTGCTCGAGCCCGAGCCCAACGACGAGCTGATGTTCGGCACGCCGATCATGGACTACCGCCGCCGCCTCCAAATCGCCCGCCACGGCTTCGAATCCGTCACCGCGACCCTGGCCCAGGACTACGAGCGCTACGAGGAGATCGCCCAGCGGCATGGCCTGGAAATCTCCGAGCAGCGGGTTCGTAGGGTGGTGGAGACGGTCTCCGAGGAGGAGCCGGGGCAGGTGTCCGCTTGGAAAAGGGTCCTGGAGCAGACGACGTCGGTTCTGTTGAGGCAGAGCGGTGAGGCTTCGTAGGGACTGTCAGCGCACGGCGAGGGGTCGGTGGGTACTCCTCACTCGGAACATCGTCGACTCGCAGTCACTGCGCTGACGCCCGGAGGCAGTCGCTCCTCCTCCGCAAAACGTTCGGAGCACCCACCAACCCCTCGCCGGGTCCCGGCACTGCCTTCGGAGTACCGGACAACTCGACACTCCGAGACCGCAGCGGTCTCCTCACGCCGTGTGAAGCGCCCCCAACGATCCGGTCAGTCGCCCGGATCGTGTCGACCCACCCACTTCGCCCGTGAGTGATCCGTGAGATCAACCGTGCGGCTGGGGGTGGGGTGTGGGGGACCCTGCGAACGTTTTGCGGAGGAGGAGCGACCCGCTCCGGGGCTTCGCCGCAGTGACTGCCGGCCGACGATGTTCCGAGTGAGCAGGGTCCCCCACACCCCACCCCCAGGGACCCGATTCAGCCCGCGTACAACCCCTCGATCGCGTCCTCGTGCTTCGACGCCACCACCGCCCGCTTCACCTTCAGCGTCGGAGTCAGCTCCCCACTCTCCTGCGAGAGATCCGCGGGGAGGATGGAGATCTTCTTGACCTGCTCGACGCGGGCGAAGTTTTGGTTGATCTTGTCGACGTGGGCCATGATCGAGGCTTTGACGTCGGGGTTCTGGGCGAGCTGGGCGGGGTCCTCGGGGAGGCCGTGCTCCTTGGCGTAGGCGACCGCTTCTTCGGGGTCGAGGGTGACCAGGGCGACCAGGTAGGGGCGGCGGTCGCCGACGACGACGCACTGGGAGACCAGCGGGTGCTGCTTGATCTCCGCCTCGAGGTTGGCCGGGGTGATGTTCTTGCCGCCGGCGGTGATGATGATGTCCTTTTTGCGGCCGGTGATCTTGATGAAGCCGTCGGGCTCGATCTCGCCGATGTCGCCGGTGTGTAGCCAGCCGTCGACGATCGTCTCCGCGGTCGCCTCGGGGTTCTTGTGGTACCCCTGGAAGACGTTGGGCCCCTTGACGAGGATCTCGCCGTCGTCGGCGATCCTCACCTCGCAGCCGGGGAAGGGCTTGCCGATCGTGCCGACCTTGAAGTCGTCGGGGGTGGAGATCGTCGCCGCCGTCGAGGTCTCGGTCATGCCCCAGCCCTCGAGGACGAGGACGCCGCCGGCGTCGAAGAAGCGAAGGATGTCCGGGTTGATCGGGGCGGCGCCGGAGACGGCGAGGCGGATCCTGCCGCCGAAGAGGTTGCGGATTTTCGAGAGGACTTTGTCGTCGGCGAAGGCGTACTGGCGGCTGAGCAGGAAGCCCGGCTTCTTGCCTGACCGTTCGACTTCGCGCATCTTCGCGCCGACCTTGATCGCCCAGTTGAAGATCGCCTTTTTGAGCCCGCCCTCTTTCTCGATGCCGCTGTTGGCGGCGGTGTAGATCTTCTCGAAGATGCGCGGCACCGAGGGGAAGTAGGTCGGGTGCAGTTCGGCCAGGTTGGGGAGGATCTTCAGCGGGTCCCGCTCCCAGTAGGCGATCGCGGTGCCGAGGTCGAAGCTGCCGAACTGGATCAGCAGCGCGAAGGAGTGGGCGAGCGGCAGGTAGAGGTAGGTGAGGTCGCCCTCTTCGATGACGCTGGTCCCATTGACCATGTCGAGCATCGCCCGGTAGTTGCCATGGCTGATGATGCAGCCCTTCGGCGGTCCGGTCGTGCCGGAGGTGTAGATGAAGGTGCAGATGTCCTGCGGCGTCACCGCCTCGTACAGCTGTTGCCAGCGGGAGGCGTCGACGGCGGCTCCTTTGGCGGAGAGCTCCTCCATCGAGATCGCGTCCTCGGCATTGCCGGTCATCAGCACCACGTGCTCGAGCAGCGGCAGCTGCGAGCGCACCTCGCGCACCTTGGCGAGCTGTTCGTCATCCTCGACGACGACGACCTTGGCGTCGGAGTTGTCGAGGACATAACGGCACTCCTCGGGCGAGTTGGTCTGGTAGATCGGCACCACCGTGGCGCCGATCGAGAGGGCCGCGAAGTCGAAGTAGGTCCACTCGGGGCGCGTGTTGCCGAGGATCGAGACCCGGTCTCCCTTGGCGACGCCGAGCTCGGCCAGCGCCAGCGCCAGCGGCCGGACGATCTCTCGCACCTCGGCGAAGCTGCGGTTGACCCAGGCGTCGCCGTCCTTGTAGCGGACGGCGGTTGAGTCGCCGTACATCTCGGCCGATCGTGGCAGCAGATCGGCCAGCGTCTTCGAGTTGGTGCCCCGCCCAGTCGTCATCGGCGGGAGTCTAATTCAAGGCAGGCGCACAGCTCAGCCGCTCGACGCGCCGCTGATCTTCTGGCCCCGCATCTGGCTCCGCAGCGAGAGTTCGAAGAGCGTTCGGTCGATTCGGCCGTGGAAGATCGGGACGCCCATCTCAACGCACTTGCCGATCACCTCCTGCCGTTTCATCCGCATCTCGTCGGCAAGCTCGCTGGGCGTCAGGTGGTGGGCCATGGGCGACCTCCAGGTCGTTGAAAGTGGGTAGCCCATGTTTACCCCGAAGGGCGGACGTGTCAATCCTCGCGATCGCCGTCCCCCCACGGCGGGCGGAAAGAGCCGGGTCGCGATAATGCCCCGATGCCCGTAGCCACCCAGGAGGCGCCCCCCGCTCGGCCACTGCCCCGTCGCGGCCGCATCTGGATCGCGCTGATCCTCGCCGTCGGCCTCTTCGGGGTCGGCTACCTCGTCGTCACCGTGGCGACGAAGAAGCCCGGCGCCGACGTCGTCCACATCGCCGGCATCTCCGAAGCCCAGGAGATCTTCGGTGGCGTCCCCCAGGAAGGGGACCGGCTTGGCTCCTCCGACGCGCCGGTGACGATCCAGCTCTTCAACGACATCCAGTGCTCGAACTGCAGCAAGGACTTCCTCGATGCGATCCCGACCCTGACCGAAAAATACGCCCGGCCCGGCGACGTGAAGATCCTCTACCGCCACTACTCGAACAGCGAAAGCCCGGTCGAGCTCGGCTTCTTCGGGGCCGAGGCGGCCGCCGACCAGGGCTACGGCTGGCAGTACATCTACCTCTTCTTCCGCAATCAGGCGGAAGCCGAGAAGTTCGGCGTCGACCAGAACTTCCTCGACTCGGTCGCTGGCGGCATCGAGGAACTCAACTTCCCCGAATGGCAGGCAGACCTCGAAAAGGAGGGTGGGCCGAACGGCGCCATCTCCAAACGGCTCGAAGCCGACGAGGAACTCGGTCGCGGCCTCGGCATTCGCTACGGACAGGCCGCGATCGTCAGCGGCCCGAACGGCACCCGCACGATCCAGGATGGCGCCACCCTGGGCCAGATGGAACACGCGATCGAAGAGGTCGGGGAAAAGTAGGCATTACAGGAAAGTCGCCCCACGGCGGCTCCCCCGAAAGTAGGTTCGGCACCAGGAAGGTGTCCAACGAGGCGGGGAGGCCGACGATGTCGCTTGCGGTGGGTTCGAGGCAGGTTCGAGTGCTGGTCGCGATGCTGGGGTTGATCGCGGCGATGTTGCTGGTCGCCGACCGCGCTGCCGCCGACGAAGAAGAAGGCGGGCTCGAAGACAACCCGCCGGCACTTGGCTTCACGGCCGTTGACCCCAGCAGCCTCAGCTACGAAGGCGGCAACGTGCAGATCCAGGCGGAAGTGACCGATGACGTCGGCGTCTCGATGGTCTACGCGCAGATCTACGGCCCGTTCGGAAGCCAATCGATCCAGCTGCTCGAAGGCTTCCAGAACAACTATTTCGGGACCGTGCAGGTGCCCGGCAACAGCTCCGAACAGCCGGTCGATTACCAGGTCGAAATCCAGGCCTGGGACACCAACAACGCCTATATCGGCAGCCTGGTCGGCGGCATCCAGGTCGAAGCGGCGCCCCAGTTCAACGAAGCCCCCTACGTCAGCTGGACCGAAATGTATCCGCAGGTCCTCCCGGCGGAAGGAGGGCAGGTGACGATCCGCGCCGAGGCCGGCGACAGCCAATCTCTCTCCGGGGTCTTCGCGATGGTCTCCCTGCCGGGTGGCGGCAGCACTGAAGTCGGGATGGGGGCGATCAGCTCCAACCAGTTCGAAGGGACCTTCACGGCGCCGCCAAACAGCGGTCCGCTCGCCGCCGAATACACGGTCGAAGTAGTCGCCCAGGACGACATCGGGCAGGAGGCCAGGGCCTTTGCCGGGAACATCGCGGTTGAAGCGCCGCCGCTGATCCCGGGCCCGGGCGAACTCGAGACCTGGCGCCTCAGCCGCTCGTTCGGCTCGGTGCCGGTCGGCGGGGAGGCCGAGCGCCTGGTCGGGATTCGCAACGTCCTGCGCAAGAAAAGCGGCCCGATCGAGGCGACGGTGCGACTGGTCGGCCCCCCGTCCTTCTCGCTCGAAGGCGCGCCCTCGGGGTCCGTCCACTTCGTGCTGGAGCCCGGGACCAGGCAGCTGATCCCGGTCGAGTTCCGACCGACGGAGACCGGGTCCCAATCCGCCACGCTTGAAATCGTCCGCGCCGACGGCGGCCAGCCGGGGTTCGCGATCAACTTCTCAGGGAAGGGCATTGCCGGGAAACCCTGAGTGAGGGAGCGGAGGCTCGGCCGCCTCCGCGCAAACAGCCAGCTCATCGGGGCGAACGGTTATAAAAGCCGATGAACGCTGAAGATTCTGGCGCTCCGTCGGTGCCGAGGGTCATCGGCAGTGAGTGCGAGACTTCGTCGGCGCCCGCGCGATGGGGCTCATCACCGCAAATCCACCGCCGAGGCCGAGTATTTGCCAGAGGACGTCACTACTCTGCGTTTGGTGCCACTTGCAGGGGTCAAAGCTGTCTGGGCAGGTCATGGAGCCGAGGGTTCCGACGCGGCGTTCAGTTGCGCACTACGCAGTCCTTCAAAGCTACGCATCAGAGACTGCGCCCGTTCCAACAGGCCGTCGAGGGTCATCACTTCCACGGCTGGCGCGAGGACCGCGTTCCTCTGGCTGAGTCGTCGACGATGGTCCTTGTCGAGAGATCGGTCTCGTCCGATCACGACGCAGCCCGCCGGCCTTTACATCTGTGGGAGGTCTCGCTCGACGACGTTTCGGAAACGATCTATCCAGTCAAGCCAGTCAAGAACCTGCTGCTAAGCGTGCACGAGCTCCTTTCGCGGGTCCCCGCGCTTGGTGAAAAGTTGGTGGCTTGCCCGCTCGATCTCCACAAGGTCGATCAGGCCCGATCTGCGTTCAATCGCGAAATCCATCTCGAAATCGCCACCGAGGCGGTGCTTCGGGAGAATCTGCACGTATTCCGGGCTAAACAGAATTGGATTACGCGTGAGGCAGCGTTGTAACTTCGACTCGTCCGTTTGACCGTCGCCGAGCAAACCCGCAAACTCCTCGATGGCAGACCGAAGTGCTTCGAGCGTACGTTTGGCCTCGTTCAGTTCACCAAGCTCTCGGCGCACCGTCCCAAGCACGACCCTTGCCTCCGACGGAGTGATCGGTTTGGTCCGCTAGATTGCCTCAAGCACGTCAATCGAATCGACATCGACGTTGGCATACTGCGTTACGACCAAGCGACTCTCGGATGTCTCCCCCGATTTGTGGGTGAATCCGTCGGCGAACAGCTCCCGCTCTAAGGCTTCGAGCTGTGGAGCCAAGGCATCCGTATCGGGTACAACGGGGACCTCATTCGTGTAGGCGACTGCCAAGGTCGTGAGGACATCGTTGTGGTCCAGGTTGAGGGCAGACAGCACTTCAGTTATAAGCAGCTCAGCAGTCCCGAGATCGAGGGTGAAGATTACGTAGGCGAACGCCGGCGAGCCGTCCAAGCGCACACCGACCTCCCAGGACGCCCGTTCCACCTCGTCGCGACCACGACGACCAACCAGAACGGCGGCTGGTCCTACAAGACGAACCGAGGCCCGTCGCGGGTCTTTCGCGTCGGCTACCTCTATGGAGCGTTTGAGGTCTCCACCGACCTGGCGCTGCACATTCGCTCGCGCTCGACGCTTCACCACAGTACCCACCGGGCGCCGTTCCACAAGAAGGTCTACTTCGCTGGCGACCTGCCGGGCCCCCTCTGCGCGGGCCGGCCGCCTACGTCAGCGGCACGGTGCCCGGCGCCAGTCGCCGGTTCCTTGTCGGCCAGGCAACGACCGACGCCCTCTGCCACTTTCGCATCAGCTACGCCTTCCTCAAGATCGGCGTCCTCGCCCACTTCATCTTCTGGGTCAACGTCCCCGAACAAGCTGGCTATCCCTACCGTCCCGGCCGCTCGGTAACCGCTTCATACGGGTGCTGCCGCACCCGCCGCCGCAGCAGCCACGCAAGCACCATCACAAGCGCCGCACGGGCGCCGAATAAGGAGGCCCCACATAAAGGTCAGGATTCCGCGCCTCTCCCTCGACGGTGATCGCGATGATCGCCCTCTTCGTCTCCCTCGGCGGCAGCGCCGTCACGGTATCCCGCAGCGGCGACCAGGGCAGTGCCGATCGGGCCGGAGGTCGGGGCAGACTAACGCTCCGATTCGGCAAGCACATCGACAGGGACACGACGCCGCTCGACGGTTCGTTCTTCTTCGCGACCGGCCGCGCGATCTGCAGGAAGGGGGAACGACTGATCTCTGGCGGCATCCGCCAAGTCGGCGGCGGTGCGGGTGTGATCCAGCACATCTGGACTGTCAAATCGGGACCGATGCCCCGTAAGAGGGGCTGGTACGTATCGATGAACTCTGACCTCGGCGGCGCCGCCCGTGCCGACTTCTTGGTCGTCGCGAGCTGCGAAAGGAAGTGAATCCGACGGGTGGCTATGTCGCGTCCAAGTTCCGCTCGGCGCGCGCCAACAGCTCCGACGGCAGCGTACCGAACCCATCCGCAATCCGCCAGACGGTCTTGAGCGTCGGCGTCTTGTTGGCCCTCTCAAGCTGACCGAAGTAGGCGCGGTCGATGCCGCATTTGAGGGCTGCCCCTTCCTGGCTCAGGTCGCGTTCTTCCCGGAGCTGTCGAAGGGCGTCGCCGAAGGCTTGCGACCGCGAGCGTGCCATTACCGGGGCAGACTTCCTGCCCGCGGCTTATCGCGCCACGGCCTAAAGTACCCGGCTTTTTGGGACGCTACAGGCGCCTCGCACGAGGCGTTATCCGATCTCCGAAGCGCTGCAAGCCTGCGTACCGAGCTTCTGATAGAAACCGCGCGGCCGGATCGGGGAACTTTAGGAAGCGCATATGGAAACGACTCGGGTACGACAAAAGGGAGGCGGGCAATACATGGACGGAAGGAGCTTGCGCGGAGCGTGGCTGGGTCGATCTGCGGGGCGATTTTCTCGGCGCCCTATTGCCGGCTTGGCCCTTGCGGTAACGACATCGCTCGCGTTGTTCCTGCTCTTGTCTTCTGCGGCATCTGCGACCGTCCTCCCATCGACGATCAAAGAAAACACGACGCTCACCGCCGCCGGCAACCCCTACACCGGTTCCTCGACGATCGAAACGGGCATCACTGTCAAAGTCGAACCTGGCGTCAAATTCTCCGAAGCCAACTTCGTCGTCAAAGGCACCCTGCTCGCCGAAGGGACTTCCGGCGAACCGATCGTCTTCGAAGGCAATGCCAATGCTGCGGTCACCTTCGAATCAGGCAGCGGCGCCTCGGTACTGAACCACGTTGAAGTGCTCCACGCGGGCCATTCGACCTGCTGCGCCCCCCGCCCCTCGATCTGGGTCAGACGCTCATCGCCGTCGATCCTCAACTCGACGATCGCCAACGCCGGCTACTTCGCGATCTGGGCGACTGAAGGCGGCAGCCCGGAAATCGCCAACAACAAAATCACCAGCGGCTACGCCGGGATCCTCTACGAAGCCGGGTCCGGCAACTCTGGCGAAGTCAACATCCACGGCAACGTGGTCGAAGGGGGCGGGGGGATCACCGTCAACGTCAATGGCTCCACCGTCACCGGCAAAACGCTCAGCGCCAACACGGTCAGCGGCGGCGGGACCGAACCGATCGAGTACTCCGGCCCCGACATTCCCGGCGACGTCACCCAGAACACGCTCAGCGGCAACAAATCCAACCTCATCGAGGTCTCGGGGACCGTCGCTCACTCCTCGACTTGGAAATACGGGGGAAGCCCAGCCAAATTCCTCCCCAGCGTCACGGTGGCCGCCGGGGTCACGCTAAAAATTTTGTCAGGCGTCGTTCTTCTCAATCCGGCCATGACGGTGAAAGGCACGTTGGATGTCGAAGGAACCCAAGAAAATCCAGTTGTCTTCACCGGCTTCAAAGAAGAAAATCCGGGCGAATGGGCCGCCGTCAAGTTCGAATCAGGCAGCGGGGAATCGGTTCTCGACCACGTCGAAGCTGCGTACGGGGGCTCCGTCGCTGGCAGCGGCATGATTGAAGCACTGGGATCCCACCCGACGATCACCAATACGACGCTTCGCAAGAGCAAAAACTATGCGATTAAGGTCACCGCATCCGGCTCCCCCAAAATCGAATGGGACCGCTTCCGGAGCAATGCCAACGGCCTCTCATACGCTGGCACCGGCAAACTCTTGGCTCCCAATAACGACTGGGAATGCGCCAGCGGCCCGAAGCCGGCCGGCTGTGGGAACTCGGTGACCTCGAATGTCGAATGGCGACCCGCGGTTCAGCTTTCCGAACTTGCTGGTCATTGCCGAGGTAAGGAAAGCCAGTGCGGCGAAGGTGCCGATCCGGTCAGCCTCGCCACCGGCCAGCTCGACTACTCCCACCAGGATCTGCTCCTGACTAATAAGAGCGTGGAGCCGCTGGAATTCACTCGCGTATACAGCTCCGGCAGCACCGTAGACGCGGGCCTCGGCCCCGGCTGGTCGCAGACGGGGCTGGCGAGCGCGATGGAACTGGCATCCGGAGAAGTCCTCATCGTGTGCCAAGACGGGCGCCAGGATCTCTTCCAGAAAACCGAAAGCGGCTATACGCCCCCTTCTGGCGTGACCGACGCGCTCGCCAAGGTCGAAGGCACTTTCCAGCTCACCACGCTCCAAGGTACGGTCTACCGCTTCGACTCAAGCGGTCGCATCTCTTCCATCACCGACGGCCACGGCCTGAAAACGACCTATGCCTACAACTCAGAAGGCCGCCTGACGACGACTACCGATCCTTCGGGCCAGGTGCTGACGTTCGCCTACAACGCCTCAAATCACATCACCTCGGTCAAAGACTCGACCGGGCGCGAAGTCAAATTCGGCTTCTCGGCGGCAGGCGACCTGGAAACCGTCACCGACGCCCTCGGCGGGGTGACCAAATACGCCTACGACTCTCAGCACCGGATTACATCGATCACCGACCCGCGCGGCAACGTGATCCTCAAAAACATCTACAACGGCGAAGGCAAGATCACCGAACAGGAAGACGGGCTCGGCCACCTCTGGAAACTCGAATACAAACCGAGCGAAACGCTCGTCACAGAACCCGAAGGCGGCAAACTGAAATACGGCTTCGACGGCCAGGATCGCGTCGTCTCGGAAACCGATCAGCTCGGCCACACGACGACCACCAGCTACGACGAAGCCGGCAATGTCCACGAAGTCGTGCAGCCGGGCGGCGCCAAATGGACCTTCGGCCACGACGCCGCCGGCAACCTCACCTCCGTCGAGGACCCCGAAGGCGGCGAACGCAGCTACGAATACAACGCCCAGAACCGACCTACCGCCATCACCGATTCCCGCGGCAACGCTTGGAGCTATGAATGGTCCAAAGCGGGCGACCTGCTGAGGATCGTCGATCCCGAAAATGGCGAAACGTCGTTCACCTACAACGAATCGGGACAGCCGCTGACCAGGACCGACCCCGACAAACACAAAACGGAATTCAGCTACGACTCGCGCGCCAATCAGCTCAGCGAAACCGATCCGCTCGGCCACAAAACGAGCCTCGAATACAACAGCCGCAACTACCTGATCGCGAAGACGGTGCCCGGTCTGAAAGCCGAAAAACTCGAACGCGACGCCTACGGGGACCTGCTCGCGCGCACGACGCCCGAAGGCCATATGACGAAATACGTCTACGACAAAAATGGCCTGCCAACCCAGATCACCGACCCCGGCGAAAACGTCTGGAAAATCGAACGCAACGCGATGGAGCGGCCCACGGTCTACACCGATCCGCTCGAAGGCCAGATCAAAATCACGTACAACGGTGACCTCAGGCCGACCAAAGTCGTCAACCGGCGCGGCAAGGAAACGACCTACGCCTACGACCTCGCCAACCGCCTCACCGAAGCCGACTTCCCGGAAGGGGGCAACTGGAAATTCGGCTACGACGCCCGCGGCAACCGCGCGATCATCATCGATCCGCGCGAACACGAAACGACCTACGAATACGACTTGCTGAACCGGATGACGGTCGCCCATGAGCCCCTTGGCGTGAGCACCGAATACGGCTACGACGCCAACGGAGACATCAATTCGATCGTCGATCCGCGCGGCAACACGACGAGCTATGCCTACGACAAACTCGGCCGGCTCACCGAAGCTGCTCAGCCCCTCGAAAAGACGACCACCTACAGCTACGACGCGGTCGGGAACCAACTGACCAAGGTCACGGCCGCCGGCACCCTCGAATACGGCTACGACGCCGACAACCACTTGGCCGAAGTCCAGGTGGGCGAATCGACCCTGCGCTCGCTCGCCTACAACGCCGATGACCTCCTCTCCGGCGCCACCGACGCCGAAGGCCACAAAATCGAAATCGGTCACAACGAAGACGGGCTCGTCAGCTCGATCAAAGACGGCCGCGGCCAGTCGCTCACCCGCAGCTACAACTCCCGAGGCGAGCTGAGCAAAGAGGTCGACGGCCGCGGCACGCTCGAATACGGATACGACAAACTCGGCCGGATGACGTCGCTGACCGATCCGCAGGGCAAATCACTCGGCTTCGGCTATGACCCCGAAGGCGACCTGACCGAAGTCACCCGCCCCAACGGTGTCACCACGACCAACGTCTACAACGAAGTGGGCCGCCTCGCCGAAACGGCCTCAGTGGAGGCCGGCGAACCACCCACGACGCTCGAATCTCTCAAATACGGCTATGACGCCGCCGGCAACGTGACCAGCGAGATCGACCAGCGCCTCGAACAGGAAACCACCTACGCCTACGACGCGCTCAACCGTCTCACCGAATTCAACCCACCGGGTGAAGGCGCGACCAGCTACGGCTACGACAAAGTCGGCAATCGCACGGAAGCCGGCCCGACCACCTACGGCTTCAACGCCCTCAACCAGCTCACTGAATCCTCAAACGGCACCACCTACAGCTACGACGGTGCCGGGCGGCTGATCGGCAAGGTCAAAGGTGCCGAAGAAACGTCATACGACTGGAACCCCCTAGACCATCTGGCCAAAGTTGAAAGCCCGACCGAAACGGCGAGCTACGGTTACGACGGCTTGGAACGGCTGAGCGAACGCAAAGGCAGCGGCGGAACCCAGGTGTTCCACTACGGGGATCTCTCCGACCTTTCGACCTACGTTGCCAACGGCGAAGGCGAAACCAGCACCAGCTACGTTCAGGGCGCGCATGGTCTGATCGAGCAGCGCTCCGGAGAAGCGACCAGCTTCCCGCTAGCCGACGCCCACGGGGACATCACTACGATGACCGGCCCGGCCGGCGGCGTCGAATCCAGGCAAGCGTATGATCCTTGGGGCGCGCAGCTCTCCGGCGCTGGTCTCGAAATGGGCTATCTGGGCGCCTGGGAGCGCCCGACCGATCCTGTGAGCGGCCTGATCCAAATGGGCGCGCGCTCGTACAGTCCCAGCTTGGGAAGCTTCATCACCGAAGACCCTGTCTTCGGGCGCATGGGGGTGGGTGCGTCGGCCGACCGCTATCTGTACGTCTGGGACAACCCGCTGAATTACTATGACCTCAACGGTCGCGAAACGTGCGTATCGACGCCATTGGGGTCGGTCTGCCCTGTTAAGGACATCGAAGAACTTGCCGGAGGCGCCGAGATGGCGCGGCACGGCATAGAAAAGGTCGGAACCGGGGTCAGTTCTGTGGCCGAACATGCGTGGAACCTGACCGCGCCTGGCCGAAGCCTGATCGCTAACCAGGCGCAAGACTTCTGGAAGGAATACGGCAGCACGATTGGAGGTATCTATCGATTTGCCGGGGCCAACTGGGAAGCATGTGCAAAAGGGGCCGCCCCTGGTGCCGCTGTTGGTGCCTCGGCCGGCACCGCCTTCTTCGGCATCGGTGCCGTACCAGGGGCTATTGGCGGAGGAGTGCTTGGGTGTGGAGCCGTGGTGGGGTCGAATCATCTTCTTGAACTAGGGCTATAGAAGGGAAGGTAATCGTGCCAACTCAAGTCGAAAACGATGTCCCACTTGGGGCTTTCGGCAGGGTGGTGGGGCTCCGCGTCGTTCCCCCCGAGTTGCTCGTTGGCGAGGAGGTCCGGTGGTCTGTGCGCGCAAACCGGCGCCAGAATACCCTGCGAGCGGTTGGCGGTCGACTGTATCTCACCAATCGTCGTCTTATCTTTGGGCGCAGTAAATTGGAGTCGCTTCTAGGCGGCAAAGAGTGGAGTGCTCCACTCGGCGACCTGAACTCTGCCGCAATGTCCGGAAGACGGACGATGCGCGTCGAGGTTGACAAGAGCAGGGCTGAGCGCTTTCTGGTCCCGAATGGGGATCAGTCTGCCGCAGTCGTTGAGTCCGCGATTCGAAAGGCTGATTCTGGAACCCAGGCAAGAAGCTAGAACTCACCAGTTCGCGCTGCAGGTGCTGGTGCTCTTGGATAAGGAAATCTGGGCCGTGGCGAGATCAGGGCTGTCGGGAAGAACTCGGTGGGGTATCCATAGGTGTGTTTGTCAGAACCGCCTGGCTCGACCCGTTGCTCTGTGGTCGGAGCTGGTGGAGTAGGAGCCGACTGGCGAAAGGCAAAGGCGAGGATGGGGGCTAAAGCTAGGGTCAGAATTGGGCGCATGGATGACGGCTGGGTAGATCGGGGCCGAGGATACGATGTAGTAGTTAACGAAGTTTCTCGCGGAAGACTCAGGTATGGCGAGGAAACCGAGATCGATGTCGATCCAGGCGTGCAGGTCGTGTATCTGAAGCTGAATTGGTGCCGAAGCAGGCCGGTTCGGCTTGAACTCGAGCCTGGGGAGGAGGTCGAGTTTCGTTGAAAGCCCCGTAGTCCGTTGACGGTGCTCTATGGCATCACTCTCGGTCGGAACAACTACATGGCGCTCGTCCGGGTCTAGGGAAGATCAGCCAGGTCCACGATCCATGGGGGCTCTGGATTGCAAATCCCAAATTGGAGACCGGGGAGACGATTCGTTGGAAATCGTAGGCCGGACGTGCATTAAACAGATGGATTACGTCAGGCGGCGAGCTAGTGGTGACCGATCGGCGCGTGCTATTTCAACCTAACCGCTTCGACACCGCGACTGGCACAAAGCCGTGGGAACTGCCACTTGACAACATCGTAGATGTGGAAGACATTGATCGTGAACCGACGGTGGCGGCGGGTGGTTCGCGCAAGCGTCTAGGGATCAGGACCTCCTCGGGTGTTGAGATATTCGTTGTCAACAATCTGAAGACAAAGGTGCCTGAACTTCGCAGCCTCCTACTCCAGGTCTGAACACAGAGCTGGGTGAGAGGCACACACGAATCGCGAGTGCGGGTGGCCTCAAGTTTGAACCGACTGCGGAGTAGCCAGGAGTTACTCAGCGACGGGTCCACTCTTCTATGCGTCGGGTGATCTTGGGCCAGAGGAAGATCAGGATGACGACAGCGAGGAGGAGCGCGACCAAGCCAAGGTGTTCCTTGGTTGCTTCCGCCAAGCGCATGCCAATCGCGAACCATCTAAGAAGTCTAAATTTTCGAAGAAGCAGTGTCCTTGTGGGCGGCCGGTTGCCCCTATATTGCCGACCTCGCAAAGCCGTTGAATCCACCCGACCCGTGTTGGCTCTTGGGCTCCACCGCGAAAGTGACCTCGTAGCCGGCATCGACCTCTAGCTCGATTCGGCCTGGAATCCAGGTCACCCAGCGAGAAGATCGCCGACTGTGACGGAGAGGGCTCCGGCGAGCCTCACATAGGTATCGAGTATCGCGACGACCCTCCCGTTCTCGATGCCCCCGATTCGGCTGGCGGACACCATCGCCAAGTCCGCCGGTCTTCCTGGGAGAGTTCGACGCGCCTCCGTTGAACGAAGAGGTTGTCAGCGATTCGCGCCCTCGCCTCGTACGGCAGTTCTCTAGCCCCCGAACTACCGCCCACGAAGGGCCGCAACTTGCGGGCAATTCGCCCCCGTTCGCGTCCCTTCGCGGGCCTCTAACCAATCGGGGCGCCCGGATTTGAACCGGGGACCTCACCGACCCGAACGGTGCGCGCTACCAGGCTGCGCCACGCCCCGAGAGCGGCGATTATCTCAGAGCGGGGGCTTGATGGCGGCGGGGGTCCGCTCCCGGCCGCTACTTTGCTCCTCGGCACGGTTCAACAAGGCGATGTCGCGCGCGATCCGATACCCGGCATTCATCCTGGCGCTCCTGGTGACGTTGGCGCTGGCGCCCGCCTGCGCGCGCGCCGATCTTCCCTATGGCTTCATCGGGATCTCGCCGCAGAGCCCGGCCAGCGCCTCTGATTTCGAGCTGATGCACGAAGCGGGGGTGACCAGCGTGCGGCTGCCGCTCTACTGGTCCGGCGTGCAGACGCAGAGCCCGAGCGTCGCCGCCGCCGACTGGTCGGGCTTCGATCGTGAGGTCGAACTCGCCGCCGAAGCCGGGATCTCGGTCTTTCCCTTCGTCTGGGGGACGCCACCGTGGGCGGCGCCGCGGCAGATCGACCTGCCGGTGCGCAGCGCCTGGCAGCGGGCCGGCTGGGCCCGCTTCCTGCGCGAAGCGGTGCGGCGCTACGGCCCTGGCGGGTCGCTTTGGCGGGACAACTCGGAACTGCCCTACGAGCCGATCCGGCGTTGGGAGATCTGGAACGAGGAGAACATCGTCACCTTCGCCAGCCCGCCGAGCCCGACCGAGTTCGCGACCCTGGTGCGGATCTCCGGTCGCATCCTCCACGGTGCCGATCCCGGCGCCAAGGTGATCCTCGGCGGCTTCTTCGGCCGGCCGCTGCAGGTGCCGCCCAACGTGCCCTCGGGGGACTACCTCTCGCGCCTCTACCGCTCGCGTCAGGTTAAGCGCTACTTCGACGGCATCGCCCTGCACCCTTATGTCGCCGACGCCCAGGCGATGCGAGCGCAGATCGAGAACCTGCGCCGGGTCATGGCCATCCACAACGACGCCGAGACGCCGATCTACGTCACCGAGCTGGGCTGGGGCTCGCGCAACGGCCCGACCCGTTGGGAGCGCGGGCTCTTCGGGCAGGCCAACGAGCTCTCCGAGGCCTTCTCGATGCTCTCCGCGCACCGCCTGCAGTGGCACCTGCGCGGCGTCTGGTGGTTCACCTGGACCGACGAAGGCGGCAGCTGCCTGTTCTGCCGCTCGGCCGGGCTGCTGACCGCCCGCCGCGAAGCGAAGCCCTCCTGGTACCGCTTCACCTCCTGGACCGGCGGCGATCCGGAAATCGTGCCGCGGGCGCGCTTTGGCCCGATCGCCGACGTCGAAGAAGAGCCGCTGCCGGTCGAACCGCCGCCGCCCACCGAATAGGGCCCGACGGCAGGGGCGCCGAGGCAGTCTCGCCGCTAGGCTCCGGTCAGCTTCCGAATTCGACAATAGGAGAGGCCAGATGCCGTTCTCAGTACCTGATCTTCCGTACGCATACGACGCGCTCGAGCCGCACATCGACGAGGCGACGATGCGCGTCCACCACGACAAGCACCACCAGGCCTACGTCGACAAAGCGAACGCCGCCCTGGAGGGCACCGAGTGGGCCGACCGTGACGTCGAGGACGTCCTTCGCAACCTCAGCAGCCTGCCGGGCGACAAGCAGGCGCCGGTCCGCAACAACGCCGGCGGGCACTACAACCACTCGCTCTTCTGGCAGATGCTCAGCCCCGACGGCGGCGGTGAGCCCGGTGGCGAGCTCGGCTCCGCGATCGGCGAGACCTTCGGCTCCTTCGACTCCTTCAAGGAGGAGTTCAAAAACGCCGGCATCGCCCGCTTCGGCTCCGGCTGGGCCTGGCTGGTCAAGGACTCCTCCGGCCTCGCCGTCGTCTCGACGCCGAACCAGGACTCGCCGATCTCCGACGGCTCGACGGCGCTGCTCGGCTGCGACGTTTGGGAGCACGCCTACTACCTGAAGTACCAGAACAAACGGCCCGACTACATCGACGCCTTCTGGAACGTCGTCAACTGGGACTACGTCGCCCAGCGCCTCGCCGACGCCGGCTGAGCGCTAGCGAGCGACAGGAATTGCCGGCCGCGCCGCCTCGGGGAGGTGGCGCGGCTGCTGTCCCTCCTTGGGAGGGATCAGGCTCATCGCGTGCTCGGCCTTGGCGGTGATCGAGAGGCTCGGGTTGACGCCGGGGTTGGCCGGGATCGAAGCGCCGTCGGTGACCAGCAGGTTCTCGTAGCCGAAGGCGCGGTTGGCGGCGTCGACGACGCCGCTCTCGGGGCTGGCGCCGATCACGGCGCCGCCGAGGATGTGGGCGGTCGTCGGGGTGTTACGCAGCGACTCGGTGAGGGCGCTCTGGGCGGTGCCGCGCATCCGCTTCGCGAACCAGCGGGCGGCCTGCTCGGCGGCGGGGATGAAAGTCGGGTTGGGGCGCTCGGCGTCCTGTTCGGTCTGCAGCCGCACGCCCTTGCCGAAGATCTTCCGCTTCGGCCGTAGATGCATCGCCGCGTCGACGGTCTGCATCACCAGCAGGATCACGGTCCGCTGCGACCATTTGAACGGGACCAGCATCCGCAATGACTGCAACGGGTGCAGCAGCGTCGTCATCAGCCACTGCAGCGGCCGGGTCAACTTCGTGCCGGCACCGGTCATCGCCGTGAAGGTGCCGCTCATCGCGTCGCCGGCTTTGCCGTAGGTGACGACCTCGATATGGGTGTCGGGGTCGGGATAGATGCTCGAGGTGATCGCCACTGAGCGGCTGAAGTCACGCTCGTCGTCAGGGGCGGTGACCGCCTGGATCGACTCCGAGTTGGTGCGGATCACGGCGCCGATCTGGTCGGAGAGGCGGGGTAGCGAGCCGGAGTGCTTGCAGTTGGCGAGCAGGTTGTTGGTGCCGAGGGCGCCGGCGGCGACGACGACTCCCTTCGCGGTCAGGGTGCGGCGGCCGCGGCCGAACCAGGAGCCGGAGTGCTCGTCGGTGACCGCGTAACCCTCGGACCCGTTGGCGGCGCCGAGGGGGCGGACGTCGGTGACCTGACGCTCGGGCTGGATCTCGACGCCGAGCCTCTCGGCGAACCAGAGGTAGTTCTTGACCAGGGTGTTCTTGGCGCCGTGGCGGCAGCCGACCATGCAGCTGCCGCAGCGCATGCAGCCGGACCGCTCCGGCCCCTCGCCTTCGAAGTAGGGGTCCTCGACTTGCTTGCCGGGCTGGTCGAAGAAGACGCCGACGCGGGTGTTGGTGAAGGTCTCGCCGACGCCGATCTCCTCGCCGTATTCCTTGAGCAGCTGGTCGGCGGGGCCGATCCCTTCGTACTCGGTGACCCCGAGCATCCTTTCGGCGGTGTCGTAGTGGGGGGCCAACTCCAACTCCCAGTTGCCGAGCTCAGCCCACTGCGGGTCCGCGAAGAAGGCGGGCCGGCCGCGGTAGAGGGTGTTGGCGTAGCCGAGGCTGCCGCCGCCGACGCCGCTGCCGGAGACGACGAAGACGTCCTTGAAGAAGGTCATCCGCAGGACGCCGCGGAAGCCGAACTTCGGCAGCCAGAAGTAGCGACGGGGGTGGCGCAGCGTCGACTCGGCGAAGTCCTCGTCGCGGAAGCGGCTGCCGCACTCGAGCACGGCGACGCGGTACCCCTTCTCAGCCAGGCGCAGGGCGGCGACGGAGCCGCCGAAGCCCGAGCCGACCACGATCCAGTCGTAATCGTGGGTCATCGCAGCGGTTGTCCGTGGCGGCCTAGGCCTCGCCCGGCTCGAGCGGGCGGAAGTCCGAGACGCGGGCCCCGCAGACCGGGCAGAACCAGTCCTGGGGGATGTCCTCGAAGGCCGTTCCGGGGGGGATGCCGCCGTCCGGGTCGCCGATCGCCGGGTCGTAGATGAAGCCGCAGCTCTCGCAGATCCAGAGGGTCAGTTCTTTGGTCGCGGTCATGGACGAATTCTAGGCCCAGCGCTATTTGTCGAAGCTGACCGAGACCGGCTCGCGCTCGCCGGCGTCGATCTCGAAGTACTCGCGGGCCGTGAAGCCGCCCTGGTTGGCGATGATCGAGCCCGGGAACTGCTGGATGTCGGTGTTGTAGGACTGCACGTTGGAGTTGTAGATCCGGCGCGAGGCCTGGATTTCGTCCTCCAGCTCGGAGAGGTTGCGGCTCAGCTGCTGGAAGTTCTCGGTCGCCCGCAGGGTCGGGTAGTTCTCGGCGACGGCGCGGAGTTCGGTCAGGGCGCCGCTCAGTTTCTGCTCGGCTTTGGAGGTGTCCTCGACGCTGTTCGCCTGCATCGCCTCGGCCCGTGCTTTGGTCGCCTTCTCGAAGACCGAGCTCTCGTGCTCGGCGTAGCCCTTGACCGTCTCGACCAGGTTGGGGACGAGGTCGTGACGCCGTTTCAGCTGCACGTCGATCCCGCTCCAGGACTCGTCGACCCGGTTGCGCGAGGCGATGATCGAGTTGCGCTTGGAGATGTAATAGAGGACCGCGATGACGATGATCGCGACGACGACGATGATGACGATGGTCATGAAGGCTCCCTCGGGGTCGGGCACTGCCGGAAAGGCAATCCTAGCCGGCCAGCCAGGCGCCCACGTAGGATCTGCGCCCGGATGAGCGCCAAGCAGGAAGCCGAGGAATGGGCCGCGATCGTGCGCCGCTACGGCGAGCGGCGAGGCGTCGCCTACGAGCCGGTCGGTGGGATCAACCCGGTCAACGGGCCGGTGGCGCTCTGCGTCGGCGGCGTCAACCGCCTCACCGGTCAGCTCGACGAGGGGTTCTGGGGGGCCTGCTGCGACGCTGACGAAAAGGAACTCGGCGGCCTGTTCAGCAAGGCGGTGCTGCCGACGGCGCTGCTGGCGAAGGCGCACATGCCGGACCTGGCCCAGGTCATCCCGGCCTTCAACGTGGAGTCGATCGAGGGCACCGAGGCGGTCGCCCAGCGCTTCTCCCGCAAGGTCGAATTCGAGTCGATCGACTTCAACAAGCGCTTCTGGGCGACGGTCCCGAAGGAGTACGACCCCGTGAAGCTGCGCGAGCTGTTCAGCCCCGGCTTCCTCGGCTGGGTGACGACGATCACCGGCGAGATCGATTTCGGCGTCAACGACCGTCAGCTCTGGTTCCTCTGGCGCCTGCGCGAGCGCAGCGAGGAGGAGCTGAAAGCGGCACTGCACAACGCCGGGCAGCTGTTCAAACGGCTGCAGGCGGAGATGGACGAGAGCGGCATCCACACCTACCCGCCCGGGCCCTGGCACGCCGGCCTGGAGCCGTTCCCGCCGGCATAGCTGGGCTCGAACATCGGTCCAGCCAGAGCGTGGCAGCCTGGACCATGGGTCCAATGTGCATGAGCGATCAGGCAAGTCCGCCGATGGAGGGACAGTGACCGCACTCCCCACCTCACCCGCCTGGTGGTTTCGCACCGCCGTCTCATTGGCAGTGGCGATCACGATTCTCGCGCTTGCCCTCCCGGCCGCCTTCGGCGGCGGCGCCTGGAACGGCGGCGTCGATCCCTCGCAGTTCTTCTAGGCGCGAATCGGAGCCGCCGCGACGGCGGATACATCGAGTTTCTTTTCCGGTTCCATCCCTCAATCCGGACGTCGGTGATGCCGATGCGGATTGAGCATGGAAGCGATTCAAGGCAAACCCGCCGCGAGGCGGGGACGCAAAGCTAGAGGTCTCGGCCTCGGCCGAGATAGCTCGGCTGCCGCTTTCGGAGCCCTATTTCCGAGCCCCGAAGGAGGCACCTATGTCTCGCATTTCCGTGATCCTCTCGAGTCCTCGCCATCTGCTTGGCGCGCTCCTCGTAGCGCTTCTGGCGGTTGGCGCGGTCGTTGGATCAGGCGCGAGCTTCACCTCGAAGTCCGCGAACCCCAGCAACACGTTCAGCTCAGGCAACCTGGCGCAGTCCAACTCCAAGGAAGGCGCCGCGGTGCTGACCGCTGCCAACATGGTGCCGGGAACCTCGACCAATGGCACGGTGACGATCACCAACAGCGGCAACGTTGCTGGCACGTTCTCCCTGTCGAAGGCCAACCTCACCGACACTCCGGGCGCCAACGGCGGCCAGATGTCGGGTGTGCTGGACCTGACGATCCAGGACGTGACCAACTCGTCGTCGCCGGTCAACGTGTACTCGGGCAAGGTCGGCGCGATGGGTGCCCAGTCGCTCGGCAAATTCTCTGCCGGCGAGGCCCGTACCTACAAATTCACCGTCAGCTTCCCCGACGGCGGAACTCCAGCGTCCCCGACGACCGGAGACAACGCCTACAAGGGGTCGGCGATGAGCGTCGGCTATCAGTGGGATGCCGTTTCTTAGCGGCGTTCCGCGAGACGGGGGCGGGGGCGGAATCGGCATTCGTGCCGGTTTCGACCCCCGGTCCCAAATCTTCTTCGGAGCGTGGCCGTGACTGAGGCGTACGTGGGCGAGGCGACGCCGGCGGCGGAGCCACCCGCCACCCGCCCCGTGCTGCGCTCGCTCGGGGCTGGCCTGACCCTGCTTTGCGTCGCCCTCGCAGCGATCCTTCTGGTCCCTGCCGCCCTCGGCTTCCAGCGCTACGTGATCGTCAGCGGCTCGATGACCGGCACCTACGACAAGGGCACGATCGTCTACGACAAGGAAGTCCCGGTCGCCGATCTGAAGGTGGGCGACGTGATCACCTACCAGCCACCGCCCAACACCTTTTCCCAGAAGCTGGTCACCCACCGGATCGTCTGGATCGGCACCGACAAGGAGGGCGAACGGACCTTCCGCACCAGGGGCGACGCCAACCCCAGCGCCGACCCCTGGACCTTCAACCTCGAAAAGGCCGACCAGGCCAAGGTCGCCTTCTCGGTCCCCTACGTCGGCTACCTGCTGGCGGCGCTCTCGATCCCGGCGGTGAGGATGCTGGCGATCGGCATCCCGGCGGTGCTCGTGGCGCTGCTGATCTTGGCCGGGATCTGGCGCGACGCCGGCGAGGAGGCACGGCGCCGCAAGGCCGAAGCGGAGGCCGCCGGGGTCGGCTCGCAATGGACCGGCTGAAGGTGGCCTTCCGCTCGCGTCGCTGGCTGCTGCTGGCGTCCCTGGCGCTGCTCTCGCTCGCACTCGGCTCGGCGCTCTTCAGCGGCGCCACCTTCACCTCCAAGACCGCCAACTCGGCCTCGCTGGTGGCGGCGAGCATCAAGCTCAGCTCCTCGGCACCGAACCAGGCGATCGTCGCCGCCACCGGGATGGCGCCCGGCGACAGCAGGCAGGGGACGATCTCGATCGGCAACGAAGGCTCCGTCGCCGGGCCCGTGACCCTGCGGGCGACGGGCCTGACCGGCACCGCCCTGGCGGCGGCGATCGACCTCAAGGTCGAAGACACCACCTCCGGCGGCTCGACCCAGAAATGGAGCGGCAAGCTCGGCTCCTTCAGCAGCGTCTCGCTCGGCTCCTTCGCGGCCGGCGCGACCCGCAGCTACCGCTTCACCCTGAGCTGGCCGATTGCCTCCAACGAAGCGGCGCTGCAGGGTACCTCGACCTCGCTGAGCTTCCAATGGACGGGCAGCTCGTGAGGGCCCGGGCACAGCTGGCGCTCTCCCTGGCGGCGCTGGCCGCCTGCGTGTTGGCGGTCGGGTTCAGCGCCGCCAGCTTCACCGACACCAGCCAGAACCCGCAGACGATCAGCGCCGACGCCGACTTCCTCGCCCCCAGCGCCAGCGCCAGCGTGATCGCCAAGACCCAGGGCGGCGTGGCCGGCTACGTCAAGAAGAGCGGCACCTACTACGTCTACGCCAACGTCAGCGACTCCGGCAACCCGGCCAGCGGCATCGCCTCGGTCAAAGCCGACGTCTCGGCGATCACGAGCGGGCAGACCGCGGTCAGCCTCGTCGCCGGCTCCTACTCGGTCGGCGGCGCCTCCTACAACTACCGCAGCGCCCAGCTGACCGCGAGCAGCACCCTTGCCGCCGGCTCGAAGTCCTACTCACTGGCACTCGCCGATCAGGCCGGCAACAGCGGCAGCCAGAGCTTCTCGGTGACCGCCGACAACGGGCCCTTCGCCGCCGCCGACTTCGACACCGCCAACGCCTCCGGAGGGACGTCCGGCAAAGCCGAGAAGGGCGACACGATTGCCTATACCTTCAACAAGGCGGTCGACCCCGCCTCCCTCGTCTCCGGCTGGGACGGCAGCGGCAGCAAATCGGTGACCGTCTCGATCGCCGACAACTCCTCCAACGACACCCTCACCGTCACCGGGGCCTCGATCGGCAGCGTCGCCCTGGCGGGCAACTACACCAACACGGGCAAAACGACGACCTTCACGGCGTCGAGCATGTCGGTTAGCGGCGCCGTCGTGACGATCGTCCTCGGCACCGATTCGGCCGGCAACGCGAGGACGGAAACGACCAAGCACGCGCCGACCTGGACGCCCTCGACGTCGAGCTACGACGTTGCCGGCAACGCTTGCGCCGCAGCCGCCGTCAGCGGCGAAAACGTGCGCCAGTTCTAAGCGGCTCAGACGGGGTAGTCGGGGTCGCCCGGGAGGACGACGCGATGGTCCTCGCGGTTGCCGATCACCTTGGGGAGGATCGGCTCGACGGCACGGCCCCGGTGGGCGGCGATCGCCTCCTCGGAGCTGCCGAAGGGCACCAGGGACTGAAGTTGGCTGACGGTCGGAAAGGCGAGCGCGAGCTGGCCGGCGCGCTGCTCCTCCAGCGCCGCCGTCGGCTGGAACCAGGCGGCCTCGACCGTCTCCCCTCCATCGGGGCGGGGTGGGGTGTGGGCCGGGGCGAGGGCGAGGAAGAACCAGGCGTCGAAGCGGGTGGTGATCACCTCGGGGGTGATCCAACGCGAGAACAGCACCAACTCGTCCTCGTGGTCGAGCTCGATCGCGGCCTCCTCGGCCAGCTCACGGCGGGCGCAGGCGCGATAGCCGGCCTCTCCCTCGCCGTCGGCGGGATCGAGGCTGCCACCCGGGAAGACCCAGACGCCCGGCATGAAGGTGGCGCTCTCGCTGCGCTTCAGCAGCAGCACCTCGAGTGCCCGCTCCTCGTGGCGGCCACCCCGCCGCAGCAGCACGACCGAGGCGGCCGGGCGCGGCGTTGAAGGCTCGCCCAGGTTCGGCGCCTCGGCGGGGCCGCGGTTCCTCTCCATCGGACCAGACTAAAGGTCTTAAGCGGCGTATGGCAGGCGATCGGCGGCCACGACCGGGGTGGCTGGGCGCTCGGCTGGGCAGGCGGCATCGATCGATTCGACGACGACGTCGAGCAGGCATTCGAGCTCCTCGGCGGAGATCGAGAGCGGCGGCACCAGCACGATCGTGTCGCCGAGCGGGCGGACGATCGCGCCCCGCTCGCGGGCGGCCAGGGTCACCTGGTGGCCGATCCGCAGCGAGCGCTCGTGGGCGCCGAGGTCGATCCCGACCATGAAGCCGCGCCAGCGCACCTCGGCGACCTGAGGCATCGCCTCGATCGCGGCCAGGCGCTCGCCGAGCAGGGCGAGCTTCGGCTGCAGGCGCTCGATCGTGCGCTCGCTCTCGAAGACGTCGAGGTTGGCGAGGGCGGCCGCGCAGGCGAGCGGGTTGCCGGTGTAGGTGTGGCCATGGAAGAAGGTCCGCTCCTCCTCGGGGGCGCCGAGGAAGCCCTCGTAGATCGCCTCGGTCGCGAGGGTGGCGGCAAGTGGCAGGTAGCCGCCGGTGATGCCCTTGGCGAGGCAGAGCAGGTCCGGAGCGACACCCTCCTGTTCGCAGGCGAACATCGTCCCAGTGCGGCCGAAGCCGGTCGCCACCTCGTCGGCGATCAGCAGCACGCCGTGGCGGTCGCAGAGCTCTCGCACGGCGCGCAGGTAGCCGGGCGGGTGGACGACGATCCCGGCGGCGCCCTGGACCAGCGGCTCGACGATCACGGCGGCGATCTCCTCGCCGTGAGAGGCGAGGGTGCGCTCGAGATCCTCGGGGCCCCCGGGAGCGACCGAGTGCGTCGAGAAGAGCAGTGGCCCGTAGGCGGCGTGGAAGAGGTCGATGCCCCCGACCGAGACCGAGCCGATCGTGTCGCCGTGATAGGCGCCGTCGAGGTGGACGAAGGAGGTGCGGCGGCCGTGCTCGCCACCGCGCTGGGCCTGGTACTGGAAGGCCATCTTCAGGGCGACCTCGGCGGCGGTCGCGCCCGAGTCCGAGTAGAAGACGCGGCTGAGGCCGGGCGGGGCGATCTCGACCAGTCGGCCGGCCAGCTCGGCGGCGCCGCTGTGCGAGAGGCCGAGCATCGTCGAGTGGGCGACCCGGTCGAGCTGGGCACGCACGGCGGCGTCGATCGCCGGGTGGCGGTGGCCGTGGACGTTGCACCAGAGGGAGGAGGTGCCGTCGAGGTAGCGGCGGCCGGCGCCGTCGATCACGTATGAGCCTTCGGCCCGCTCGATCAGCAGCGGCTCTTCATCGACCCAGCTCTGCTGCTGGGTGAAGGGGTGCCAGAGGCGATCGTGGTCGAGCTGCGCGGGGTCCGCGGCCATCGCGAGCGACCTTAGAGGCGGGCGCGGCGGAAGCCAGGCAGCCGAACCGCCGCTTGTGTGGGTCTTCTCACAGAAGCAAATATTGTGCTTGAGAAATGTTTGTGTTGGTGCAACTATTGTCGCTATGCAAGCGAGCGACGTGAAAGAGATGGCCGAGAAGGTGGCCGCCCAGACCAGCCCTGAGGCCCAGGAGACGGCGGCGCGGCTGACCGCGCTGATGCGGCACCTCTTCCTCTATGACCGCGGCAACCAGCTGCGGGTGATCGAGGACTCCGGCCTGACGATGACCCAGTGCAAGGCGCTGCTGGAGCTGGGCGGGTTGGGCGGCACGGTCGAGGCCTGGCAGGTCAGCGACCTGGCCGAGGTCTTCGGCGCCTCCGTGCCCTCGATGAGCCGGGCCGTCGACGGTCTGGTCAAGAAGCGGCTGGCGACCCGGGTCGAGGACCCGGCCGATCGCCGCGCCCGGCAGGTGAAGATCACCCCGAAGGGCAAGGACTTCGTCGAGACGCTGGCGACGATCCGCCAGACCGGCCTGCAGGCCTTCGCCGCCGGCCTCACCGCTGCCCAGCGTCGCAAGCTCGACGCCGCCGTCGACTCGCTGATGGACCGCGACGACATCGCCAAGACCTTTGAGCACCTGAAGGGAGTTGGACCCGCTTGACCCGCTATCGCCACCTGATCACCGAGGACAACCGCAAGTGGTGGACGCTCGGAGCGATGTGCTTCGCGCTGTTCATGATCATGCTCGACAACACCGTCGTGAACGTGGCGCTGCCTTCGATCCAGAAGGACCTCGGCGCCTCGATCTCCGGCCTCGAGTGGACGATCAACGGCTACACGCTGTCCTTCGCGGTGCTGCTGGCGACGGGCGGGCGGCTCGGCGACATCTTCGGCCGCCGGCGCATGTTCCTCACCGGCGTCGTCATCTTCGCCTTCTCCTCGGCGACCGCCGGCTTCGCGCCGGACGAGACGGCGCTGGTCGTCAGCCGCGTCGTCCAGGGCGTCGGCGCGGCGTTGATGATGCCGGGGACGCTTTCGATCATCACCGACGCCTTCCCGGCCCACGAGCGCGGCAAGGCGATGGGGACCTGGGCGGGCGTCTCGGCCCTGGCCCTGGCGATCGGCCCGGTCCTGGGCGGCTTCCTGACCGAGCACGTCAGCTGGCGGGCGATCTTCTACATCAACATCCCGGTCGCGATCGGGGCCGTGGTGGCCTCGCTCTTCGCCGTCCGCGAGTCGCGCGACACCAGCGTCGGCCGCGACGTCGACTATGCCGGCGTCGCCGTGCTCACCGCCGGCCTCACCGCCCTGGTGCTGGCCCTGGTCGAGGGCAACAGCTGGGGCTGGGGCTCGACCGAGATCGTCGCCCTGCTGGTCGTCGCGGCGCTGGCGCTGCCGGCCTTCGTCCTCGTCGAGAACCGGGTCAAGGCTCCGATGGTGCAGTTCGACCTGCTCTCCGATCGCAACTTCCTCGGTGCCGTCGTGGTGGCGCTGATCATCACCTTCGCGATGATGGGCGTCTTCTTCTTCCTCGCCCTCTACATGCAGGACATCCTCGGCTACTCGCCGTTGGAGGCGGGCGTGCGGTTCCTCCCCTCGACGCTGATGATCGTCGGCATCGCCCCGGTGGCCGGGCGGCTCGCCGATCGCTTCGGGCCACGCTGGCTGATCGCCGGCGGGCTGACGATCGTCGCCGCTTCGCTCTTCAGCTTCAGCGGCATCGCCGTCGACTCCGGCTACCTCGACCTGCTGCCCGGCTTCATGCTGCTCGGCATCGGCGTCGCGATGACGATGTCGCCGATGACCAGCGCCGCGATGAACGCGGTGCCGGTGCAGAAAGCCGGGATCGCCTCGGGGGTCCTCTCGATGTTCCGGATGGTCGGCGGCAGCCTTGGCATCGCCGTCACCGGCGCGATCTTCCAGGGCCTGGTCAGCTCCAGGCTGAGCGACCTGCTCGCCGGCTCCGGCGTCTCCGCGGCGCGGCAGTCGCGGATCTCCGACTCGCTGGGGAGCGGCTCGACCGAAGGCGCCGTGAGCGGGCTGGCGCCCGCCCAGGTGAAGCAGGTCCAAGCGGCCGGCTCGGAAGCTTTCGTCTACGCGCTCGGCCACGCGATGACCGTCTCCGCGGTCGTCGCCCTGCTCGGCGCAGTAATCGGGGCGACCGCGATCCGCGCCAAACGTCGCGAGACCCCGGAGATCTCGGTCGAGGCGGCTGAGGCCGAGGTCAATCCCGGCGGCGAGGCGATTGCCGCGCGGGAGGCGCTCGCTGCCGTCGAGTAGGTCGGCTGAGCGCCGGGCCGCACCTGAAGTCGTCGGCGAGCCGGCTGAGCAAGAATCGGCGCCGTGTTGATCCTGCTGCCCCCGTCGGAGGGGAAGACCGTTCCGGCCGGGGGTTCGCCCGTCGACCTCGGCGAGCTCGCCTACGCCGGGGAGCTGCGCGAGCGGCGCGAGGGACTGCTCGATGCGCTCGAGGCTCTGTCCGGCATGTCCGCCAAGCGAGCGATCGAGAAGCTGGCGATCTCGCCCGGCCAGGCGGACGAGATCGAGGTAGACGCCAAGCTGCGCCGGGCCCCCGCCGCCGCTGCCGCCGACGTCTACAGCGGCGTCCTCTACGACCGGCTGGGACTGCCGGGGCTCTCCGCGCGGGCCCGCTCGAGAGTGCTGATCGCCAGCGCCCTCTGGGGCGTCGTCCGCCCCGACGACCGCATCCCCTACTACCGCCTCTCGGCGAAAGCCCGGCTCGACCGGATCGGCTCGATCGCCGCCTGGTGGCGCCAGGCCCTGGCGGCGGCGCTGCCGGACGAGGAGGGCGAGCTCGTCGTCGACATGCGCTCCGGCGCCTACGCGGCCGCCTGGAAGCCGAAGCGCGCGACTGTGCTGGCGGTGCGCGCCTTCAGCGAGCAGGGCGGCAAGCGCAAGCCGGTCTCGCACATGGCCAAGGCGGTGCGGGGAGAAGTGGCGCGAGCGCTCCTGAAAGCGAAGAAAGCGCCGAGCGACGCGGAGGGCGCTGCGGCGATCGTCGAGGCGGCGGGGTTTCGGGTCGAGCTGAGCGACGGGTTCCTCGACGCGATCGTCTCGTAGCCGTCCGCTGCTGCTCGCTCGCCGACCCCGAAAGGGCGCCGCTCGAGGCGCAGTGGCGGCGGGCTGGACGGGTCAGCTGGGAAGCCGGAGCGGCGGCCAGCTCTCGGGGTCTGAGAGGTCGAGGGAGGGGAGGGTCTCGACCGGCGCCTCTCCGAGCTCGGCGACGGTCGCCCGGTTGGAGCGCTCGATTTCGCTGGGCACCTCTGCCCAGGGCGTTAGCACGACCATCGCGACCTCGAGCCCGGCGGCTCGCGCCGCCTCCAGGGTCAGCAGCGTGTGGTTGATCGTCCCCAGCCCTGGTGAGGCGGCGATCACGAGCGGGTAGCCCAGGTCGGCCGCAAGGTCCCGCACCAGGTAGGGCCCCACGAGCGGCACCAGCAGCCCTCCGACGCCCTCGCAGACGAGGAAGTCGGCACCGTCGGCGGCCGTGCGCGCGGTCGCGAGCAGGTGGTCCGGGTCGATCTCTTCGCCGGCCTGCGCGGCGGCGAGGTGGGGGGAGGCGGGTGGCCCGTAGCGGTAGGGGGCGATCTCCTCGTCGCTCTGCGAGGACCCCACGGCGCGGCGCAGCAGTGCGTGGTCGGTCTCGCCCGGATCTTCGAGGCCGGTGACGGCGGGCTTGAAGACGGCGACGCGGCGGCCTTCGGCGGCGATCGTGCGGGCGATCGCGGCAGCGACGACCGTCTTGCCGACCTCGGTGCCGGTGCCGGTGACGAAGACCCCGGGGGTCGGCATCGCGCTCAGGCGGCGGCGGGCGCCGGTTCCGCAGCGGCCCGAAGAAGACCGAGCTTGCCCGCCACCTCGCCGACCAGGCGCCCCGCCTCTTCCAGCTCGGCGGCGCTGTGCGTCGCCATCACCGTTAGGCGCAGGCGCGAGGAGCCGGTGGGGACCGTGGGCGGGCGGATCCCCTGGGCGAAGACGCCGCGCTCGAGCAACCGCTCGCAGAGCGCCATCGTCGGCTCCGCTTCGCCGACCTCGACGGGGACGATCTGGGTCCGCGAAGTGCCGGCGTCGAGGCCGGAGCGGGTGAGCGCTTTGCGCAGGGTCACGGCGTTGTCCCGCAGCCGCCCCACCAGCTCCGGCTCGGCCTCCAGCAAGGCCAGTGCCGCTGCCGCGGCGCCGATCGCCGGCGGGCCCGGTGCGGTCGAGAAGATGAAGGAGCGAGCGCAGTTGACGAGCAGCTCGACGGTCTCCGCGTCGGCACAGACGTAGGCGCCGTAGGAGCCGAGCGCCTTGCCGAGCGTGCCGACGACCAGGTCGACCTCGTCGCTGAGTCCGGCAGCGGCGACGGAGCCGCGGCCGCCGCGGCCGACCGCGCCGGTGGCGTGCGCCTCGTCGACCATCAGCCGGCAGCGATGGCGGCGGGCCAGCTCGGTCAGGCCGGCCAGCGGCGCCACATCGCCGTCCATCGAGAAGACGCCATCGGTGACGATCAGGGCGGCGCGTTGGCCGGCCTCGTGCAGGCCCCAGGCGAGGTGTTCGAGGTCGCCGTGGCGGTAGACGAAGACCTCCGCCCGGGAGAGCCGGCAGCCGTCGACGATGCTGGCGTGGTTGAGCTCGTCGGAGAAGACGACCTCGCCGCGGCCCGCCAAGGCCGAGATCGCGCCGAGGTTGGCCAGGTAACCGGAGCCGAAGAGCAGCGAGCCCTCGTAGCCCTTGAAGGCGGCGAGACGCCGCTCCAGGTCGCGGTGCGGCTCCATGTTGCCCGAGATCAGCCGCGAGGCGCCGGCGCCGGCGCCCCAGCGCCGCGCCGCCTCGGCCGCCGCCTCGCGGACGCGCGGGTCGTCGGCGAGGCCGAGGTAGTTGTTCGAGCAGACCAGCAGCACCTCTTGCTGGTCGAGCAGGACCCGCGGCCCCTGCGGGCCCTCGACCAGGCGCAGGCGCCGGTAGAGCCCGTGCTCGCGGAGCTCCTCGAGCCGCTCCGCGACGTCGCTCATGCCGCTTGTGGATAAGGCGGTGGCTTCTTCGCCTTCTTGACCACCCGCAGCTGCGTCGAGGGGTCCCAGAAGTTGGCTTCGTCCTGGTGGTCGATCAGCTCGTCGATCGGCGTCTCCGGGGCGGCGCCCTCGAGCCAGCCGGAACGGTTGTCGGGGCGCGGGTTGTCGCCGTTGTCGGGCTGGCGGGCGACGTTGAGGCCGAGCTCCTCGAACATCGCCCGGTCGTCCTCCGGCTCGGCGCCGAGGGTGGTGAGGAAGTTGCCCATCATCACCCCGTTGAGGCCGGCCTTGACGGCGAGCGGTTGCAGGTCGCCGAGGTTCTCGACGCGGCCGCCGCAGAGCCGGAAGAGGGCGCCGGGGATGATCAGCCGGAAGATCGCCACCCACTTGACCACCTCCCAGGCGTCCATCAGCGGGCGCTCGCCGAACTTGGTGCCGTCGCGCGGGTTGAGCAGGTTGATCGGCACCGAGGTCGGGTTGATCTCGGAGAGCTCGAAAGCCATCTCGACCCGCTGCTCCTCGCTCTCGCCGAGGTTGAGGATGCCGCCGACGCAGGTCTCGAGGCCGGCCTCCTTGACTGCCTGGATCGTCCGCAGGCGGCCCTCGTAGCGGACCGTGGTCGAGACCTCGGGGTAGTAGGAGCGGGCCGACTCGACGTTGTGGTGAACGCGCTGGACGCCCGCCTCCTTGAGCGCCTTGGCCCGTTCGGCCGACATGTGGCCGATCGAGGCGCAGCGCTTCAGGTTCGTCTGCTCGGCGACCAGCCGGGTGCCCTCGAGGATCTTCTGGAAGTCCCGTTTGGAGAGGCCCTGTCCCTGGGTGACCATGCAGAAGCGGTGGGCGCCCGCCGCCTCGGCGGCCCTGGCGTGTTCGAGGATCTGCTCCGGCTCGAGCATCGCGTGCATCGGCGTGTCGGCCTCGGCGTAGCGGGACTGGGCGCAGAAGCCGCAGTCCTCGGCGCAGCCGCCCGACTTGGCGTTGACCAGCGAGCACATGTCGGTCGAGTCGCCGAAGTTCTCGCGCCGCACCTGCCAGGCGCGCTCGACCAGCTCGCCGATCTCGTCGTGATCGGTGAGGCGGCCGTAGGCCAGCGCTTCGTCGTGGGTGATGAGGGATGGCATTGGACGTCCTTCCGGGGTGGAGATCGAAGGCTAGGTTTCGGCCCGGACGTTCGATCTCCCTCGCCGCCGTGCCTGGCGAGCCCTCTAAGGTGGCGGCGTGGAGCGGTCAAGACGCCGTCGCCGTCGCCTCGCGCTGGCGCTCCTCGCCGGCCTCGCGCTCGGCGCTTTCGCGCTCGGCGCCACCGTCGGGGAATCGCCGCCGCCCTTGGCGCCGCGCCCCAGCGTCGCCAGCACCCTGCCGCCGCCGCAGCTGGCGGGCGAGCGCCTGCTGGTCGGCATCGCCGGCACGGCGGTCTCCCCGCGGCTGCGGGCGGCGATCGCCGAGGGCGGCATCGCCGGCGTCGTCCTCTTCGCCGACAATTTCCCCAGCCGCGCCGCCGGTCGCCGGCTGATCGCCTCGCTGCAGCGGATTCGGCGGCCGCGGCCGCTGCGGGACCCGCTGCTGGTGATGGTCGATCAGGAGGGCGGCGAGGTGAAGCGGGTCTCCGGGCCACCCTCGGCTTCGGCGGCGCGGATGGGTCGTGCCGGACCCGCCTTCAGCCGCACCCAGGGCGCCCGCACGGCGGCCAACCTGCGCCAGCTTGGCGTAAACGTCGACCTCGCGCCCGTCCTCGACGTGGCCCGTCCCGGCGGCGTTATCGCCACCACCGACCGCGGCTTCGGCACCAGCGCCGCCGAGGTCGCCGCGACCGCGGTGCCGTTCGCCGAAGGGCTGCAGGCCGGTGGCATCGCGGCCACCGGCAAGCACTTCCCTGGGCTCGGTGCCGCCACCGAAAACACCGACTTCGCCGTGCAGCGAATCGAGCTCTCCAAGCAGCGGCTGCGCCGGGTTGACGAGGCTCCCTTCCGGGCCTTCGTCGCCGCCGGCGGCAAGCTGGTGATGTTGAGCACGGCGATCTATCCGACGCTCTCGCCGCTGCCGGCCGCCTTCTCGCGGCCGATCGCGACCGGGGAGCTGCGCCGGCGCCTCGGATTCGGCGGGGTATCCGTCAGCGATGCGCTGGAAACCGTCGCCGTGCGCTCCTTTGGCGGCCCTGCCGCGGCCGCGGTCGCAGCCGCTCGCGCCGGCACCGACCTGCTCCTCTTCACCGACCTCGCCGGCGCCGAAGCGGCTGCCGACGCGCTCGTCGCGCGCCTTCGCGGCGGGCAGCTGCGGCGTGGTCCCTTCGAGGCCTCGGCGCAGCGCGTGCTCGACCTGCGTGCCGGCCTGCCGACGCCTGGGAGGCGGCCCCCCGGCTAACGGCCGTGGCCGCCGTGGACGACCTCGCGCTCGAAGACGCGCACGCTGTCGCGCCCGGCGTCCTTTGCCGCGTACATCGCCGTGTCGGCCTCGGAGACGATCGACTCGGCGCTGCGCCGGGGATCGTCGCCAAAGGTCGTCACCCCGACACTGGCGGTGACCCCGTCGTGGTCGCCCTGTTCGCCGTGCTCGCGGATCGTCGCCACGATCGACTTGGCGACGAGACGGGCTTCCTCGGCATCGGTTCCCGGCAGCACGACGGCGAACTCGTCGCCGCCGAGGCGGGCGAGCACGTCGCTCTCACGCACCCGGCGGCGCAGGATCGCGGCGATTTCGCGGATCAGCCGGTCGCCGGCCGGGTGGCCGCGGGTGTCGTTGACCTGCTTGAAGTGATCGAGGTCGATCATCAGCATCGCCCCCGGCGTGCGCTGGCGGCGGCTGTGGGCCATCTCGCGGCGCAGGTCCTCCTCGAAGCTGCGGCGGTTCTTGAGCCCGGTCAGCGGGTCCTGACGCGCCTCACGCTGCAGCTCCTGGAGGCGTTCGTTGCGGCTCCAGACCACCACCAGCGCCGCCAGCAGAGCGGCCAGGGAGATGCCGACGCCGCCGATCAACAGCGGCAGGCTGACGCCGGGTCGGTTGGGGTCGCTGACGACCAGCAGCAGGGAGCGGTTGGCGATGCGGATGCGCGACTGCGCCGTGTCTTCGAGCCGGCCCTGGTCGCCGAGGACGAGCGAGGGGCCGACCCGCAGCTGCACCTCGACCGGGCCCGGCACGCTGCCGTTGGCGGCCGCGGCGAGGTCGCGGACGCGGAAGGCGCCGCCGGCGAAGCCGACCAGGGCCTTCTCGCGCTGCGCCACCGTCGCGGTGGGCGCGCCGTCGCGGTAGACGGGCTGGTAGACGTTGATCCCGAGGCCACCGAGCAGCAGCTTCAACGGGCCCGAGGCGACGCCGTGCCCGGTGCGTGCCGCCTGGCGCAGCAGCGGGCCCCGGACCGGGTCGGTGGCAATGTCGTAGCCGACCGGAGCGGCGGTGCCGAAGGCGCTGACCGCGTAGGCGACCGGGAAGTACTCGGGCCGGGGTCGCGCCTTGACCGGGCCGTCGGGAGTTCGTTCGAAGATCGGGACGCCGTGGCGGGCTTCGAAGGCCTGGCGGCGGGAGGCGGGCAGCCGCTGGATGAAGGCGGTGCCGCTGAGCGCCCCGTTCTGCAGAAGCGGCTGGGCGACGACCGCGAACTCGTGCTTGGTGAAGTGGCCCTCGGCGCGGAAGAAGGCGGCGGCGCTGGCGAGCTGCCCGATCGAGAGGTTGGCCACCGCCTCGGCCTGCCGCGCCGAGCGGGCCGCCTCGTCCCGCTGCATCTGGTGGAAGCTGTCGGATTCGTTGTCGTGGACGACGATCGCGGCCGCGATCGAGCCGCCGCCGATCAGGAAGACAGCGATCAGGCCTATCCAGAAGCGAACGCGCATCTAGTCCTTCTCGGCTCCTCGGAGAAGTTGTTGAGCGGCGAAACCGAGGCTGCGTGAGGGCCTCATCACTCGTCGGGCACCGCCGCCAGCGACTCCCAGAGATACAGCGAGGCGAGGCTGCGGTGCGGCTTCCAGGTTTCGCCGATCTCCACGGTCCGCTGCGGCGTCGGCATCTCCGCCATCCGGCGCTCGATCTGGACCGCCTTGCGGATGCCGAGGTCGCCGCCGGAGAGGACGTCGGGCCGCCCCAGGTGGAAGAGCAGGAACATCTCCGCCGTCCAGCGGCCGAGCCCGCGCACGGCGACGATCTCCTCGATTGCCTCCTCGTCCTCGAGATCGTCGAGCCGCTCGAGCTCGAGCTCGCCGCTCAGCACGTGGTGGGCGAGGTCGCGGACGTACTCGACCTTGCGCCCGGACAGCCCGGCGCCGCGCAGGTCCTCCTCGCTCACCTCCAGCAGTTGCTCGGGCGACGGGGTCGAGCCGCCGAAGAGGTCGAGCACGCGCAGGTAGATCGTGCGGGCGGCTTTGGTCGACAGCTGCTGGCCGACGATCGCGCGGAGCAGGGCCCCGTAAGCGTCAGCTGGCCGCTCTTCGGCGCGGCGGCGCAGGCGGGTCTCCAGGTCGATCGGGCCGATCCGCTCGATCAGCGCCGCCATCGTCGGGTCGGTCGCGGCGAGGGCCTTGCGGGCCCGGGCGCTCAACGCCCTGTCCAGACCGGCGGTCGCTTCTCGGCGAAGGCGTTGATGCCCTCGCGCAGATCGGCCGAGCTGAAGCAGGACTCGCGCAGGGCGATCAGCCCGGCCTCCTGCTGATCGCTCAGCACGGGATTGCGGACGAGCAGGTCGATCGCGTGTTTGTTGCCGCGCATCGAGATCGGGACGTTCTCCGCCACCTCAGCGGCCAGCTCGACGGCCGCCGACTCGAGCCGGTCGGCGGCGAGGACTTCGTGGACGAGGCCGACCTGCTCGGCCCGCGCGGCGCTCACGTTGCGGCCGGTCAGGAAGAGCTCCTTGGTGCGGGCGAGGCCGACGGTGTCGAGGAACTTGCGCAGCCCGGTGTGCCCGTAGACGAGGCCGAGCTTGGCCGGAGGCATTCCCAGCAGGGCACCCTCGGCGCAGATCCGCAGGTCGCAGGTGATCGCCAACTCGAGGCCGCCGCCGAGGCAGTGGCCGTTGATCGCGGCGATCACCGGCCAGGGGTACTTTGCGAATGCCTCCATGGCGCTGTGGAACGGATGCGCGACGAGGGCCTCGGCATCGCGCTCGAAGGTGCTCTCGGAGATCGAGCCGATGTCGTAGCCGGCCGAGAAGACGGGCGGGGCCCCGGTCAGCAGCACGCAACGGGTCTCGATGCCGCGATCGAGTCGCGGCAGGGCCTCGGCGAGCGCGTCGAGCACCTCGTGGTCGAGGGCGTTGCGGCGCTCGGGGTTGTTGAGGCGGAGTCGCGCGACCGCCTCGGCCGGGCGGTCGAGCAGAAGCTTGCCTGCCGCCAGTTCCTCCACGGTGGCGATCTACTCCAAGACGACGAGGACGTCGCCTTCGCTCACCGACTGGCCCTCCTCGCAGCGGATCTCCTTGACGACCCCGTCGTCTTCAGACTCCACTGGGATCTCCATCTTCATCGACTCAAGGATGGCGACGGTGTCCCCGTCGGACACCCGGTCGCCGATCGCGACCTCGATTTTCCAGACGTTGCCGGTGATGTGCGCCTCGATATCTGCCATGGGCGGGGACAATAGCCGCGCGTGACGCCGGAGCGAGAACATCCATTGACCGTTGTGGTCGCGGCCCGCAATGAGGCGGACCGGGTGGGGGGGACGGTGCGGGCACTGCGGGAAGCCTTTCCCGGGGCCGCGATCTGGGTCGGCGACGACGCATCCGGGGACGGCACCGCCGAGGTGGCGATGGCGGCGGGGGCGCAGGTGGTCAGCCGTGGCCGCCCCCACGGCAAGGGCGCCAACGTCACCGCCGCGGCGGAGGCGGCGCTGAGCGCGGAGCCGGCACCGGCGCTGGTGCTGCTCTGCGACGGCGACCTCGGCACTTCAGCGGCCCGCCTGGCGCCGCTGGTCAAGGCAGTGGAAGACGGTGAGTGCGACCTCGCCGTGGCGGCTTTCTCGCGTCGGGCGGGGGGTGGCTTCGGGGTCGCGCGCGGCTTTGCCCGATGGGCCATCCGCCGCCTCTGCGGGCTCGAGACCGAGGCGCCGATCTCCGGCCAGCGGGCGCTCAGCGCCGAGGCACTGCGGGCGACGCTGCCCTTCGCGCCCGGCTTCGGGATGGAGATCGGGATGACGGTCGACGCCGTCCGTGCCGGCTACCGGCTGCGCGAGTACGAGCTCGACCTCGAGCACCGCGCCACCGGCCGGGACCTCGGCGGCTTCCTGCACCGGGCGGGCCAGGTGCGCGACTTCGGGCGCGTCTTCGCCGCTCGCCGGAGGGGCTGACTACTTGTAGATCGCGATCGGCAGGATCACCGCGCCTTCCTCGCCGATCTCGGTCTGGTTGTGGAGTTTCTTCAGCATCCGCTCCCGAGTGCGGCGGATCGCCTGTCGCCGTTCCGCCCCGCCCTTCTGGGCGCGGACCTGTTCGCCCTTCGCGTTGCGGCGTTCTTCGACTTCCCTGATGCAGCGGGGGCTGGTCCGGCAGATCAGCTCGCCGGGGGCGTGCTCGAGCGGATGTTCCCAAGTCTCGCGAGTGGGGGAATCCACGTAGGCGAGCTTTTCTCCGTGTCGGCCCCGGACCCCGGAGCGGCGCTCGCTGTCCTCGGGGAAGATCCGCACCAGCTTGCCGATCACCGTGAATTCGCCGCCGCCGAATTTCAGCAGGCTGCGCTCGTCGGCGATCTCGCCGACGCTCATCGGCAGGAGGTATTTGGCCCTCCGCACCGTTTCCCCGTGCTTCACCTGGAGTGCGAACACGACCCTGGGGTCATCGCCGACCTGTCTCTTGAACTGCCTCGACACTTCCCTTCGGTGCTTCACGGCCGCGCGCTGGGCCGGCTGGCTCGACGGCATAGGGAACAAGGCGGAGAGGGTTCCGGCCTGTTGCACCGCCAGGTACGGGTTGAGGTAAATCGGCGGCCGCAGCGCGTCGGCCCGGAAGACGACGAATTCGCCCTCGCGCATTTCGTCATACACCTGCTTCCGGAACCGGGCTATGGCGATTTCATGGGCGTGAAGCAGGTCGTTCAGTTCGATGAACTCGCTGGCGGCGGTTGGGGTCACCACCCGTTCGACGAAGTCTTCGGCTTCGGAGGCGCTGCCGAGCTTGCCGCCGCCGGCGCTTGCCTCGGCCGTTTCCTTGTCGACGACCTTGTGCCGGAGGCTCTGTTGAGCGAAGGTTCCCCGGTCGAGCTCGGCCAGGTAGGCCTGGACGCGGGTGCTGTCGAGATAGAGGAACTCGAGCGGAGTGTGCTTTATGGAGGCGGTGTCGGGCGGTCCGAAGGGTGATCGGAAGTGCGCCTTGGCGAGCACGAAGCCGGCGACCAGCGCGGTGAAAATGAGGCCGCCGATGATGAGGATCCGTTTCACGGTTTCATGTGATCTTGTCGCGGGAGTCCGTCAGTTTCAGGGCACCATCTCAGACTTTTCTGATGACACAAGGTTTCTTTAACTATCTACCCTTTTTTCGCACTTGATCCTCGCTATTGACCAGGGGACGACCGGCACCACCTGCCTCGTCTTCGACGGCGAGGGGCGCGTCGCCGGGCGCGCCTACTCGGAGTTCCAGCAGTTCTTCCCGCGCCCGGGTTGGGTCGAGCACGACGCGGCCGAGATCTGGCATGTGACGCGCGGCGTCGCCGCCGAGGCGATCGCCGACGCCGGCATCGAAGGCCACGAGCTGGAGGCGATCGGGATCACCAACCAGCGCGAGACCGTGGTCGCCTGGGACCCGGCGACGGGGGAGCCGCTGCACCGGGCGCTGGTCTGGCAGGACCGTCGCACGGCCGGGCGCTGCGACGAGCTGCGCGAGCAGGGTCACGAGCCGCTGGTCCGCGAGCGGACCGGGCTGACGATCGACCCCTACTTCTCGGCGACCAAGATCGAGTGGCTGCTCGAGAACGCCGAGGGCGTCGAGCGGGCTGTCTTCGGCACCATCGACTCCTGGCTCCTCTTCAAGCTGACCGGCCGCCACGCCACCGACTACTCCAACGCGGCGCGGACGATGCTGTTCGACATCCGGCGCCTGGGGTGGGACGAGGAGCTCTGCGCGCTGCTCGGGGTCGACCCGGCACGGCTGCCAGAGCCGCTGCCCTCCGCGCACGTCTACGGCACCACCCACGAGTTCGGCGGCGAGGTGCCGGTCTGCGGGATCGCCGGCGACCAGCAGGCGGCGCTGTTCGGCCAGGCCTGCCACCGCCCCGGCATGGCCAAGAACACCTATGGGACCGGCAGCTTCGTCCTCCTCAACACGGGTGGCGAGGCACCGGTGGCACCCGACGGCCTGCTGGCGACGGTGGCGTGGGGGATCGGCGAGGACGTCGCCTACGCGCTGGAGGCCTCGATCTTCGTCACCGGCGCCGCCGTGCAGTGGCTGCGCGACGGCCTCGGCGTGATCGAGCGGGCCGACGAGGCCGAGGCGCTCGCCGCCTCGCTCGACTCCAACGACGGCGTCTACTTCGTGCCGGCGCTGACCGGGCTCGGCTCGCCGCACTGGGACCCCTACGCGCGCGGCACGATCGTCGGCCTCACCCGCGGCAGTGGCCGCGCCCACCTGGCGCGGGCGGCGTTGGAGGCGATCGCCTACCAGGCGGTTGACGCGGTGCGGGCGCAGGAGGCGGCGTGCGGCGAGCGGCTGGAGCTGCTGAAGGCCGACGGCGGCGCCACCGCCAACGGCTGGCTGATGCAGTTCCAGGCCGACGTGCTGGGAGCGCCGGTGGTGGTGCCGGAGGTGGCGGAGACGACGGCGCTCGGCGCCGCCTACCTGGCCGGGATTGCGAGTGGCTGCTGGAGCGTCGAGCAGGTGGGGGAGATGTGGCGGCCGGCGGCGCGTTACGAGGCGGCGATGAGCGAGGACGAGCGCGAGCGGCTACTGGCGGATTGGCACCGGGCGCTCGATAGGTCCCACGGATGGGCCAGCTGACGTAACCGCTCCCGGCGCCGAGGGTAGGCACCGTCGGCGCCCCTGGCGCCGCTCGCCATGGAGGAGATGAGGCCACAGGTTTACCGCGACCCGCGACCGGCGGCGTTCTTCACGCGCTTCCACGAGCGCGCCCGCAGCCGCGAACCGGACTGGATCTACGGGCTGGCCCGCTTCGTCCTCACCCTGCCGACGATCCTCGTCTTCCGCACCCGCGGCATCGGCCTCGAGAACGTCCCCAAGCAGGCGCCGGTGATCCTCGCGCCCAATCACTTCAGCGCCTGGGATCACTTCTTCGCCGGCGTCTACCTGCGCCGACCGATCCGCTTCATGGCCAAATCGCAGCTCTTCACCAACCCCGTCGTCAAGTTCATCTTCTTCCACGGCGGCGTCTTCCCGGTCCGGCGCGGCGATCGCGACGAAGAGGCCTTCATCACGGCCCGCACGATCCTCGGTCAGGGCGGCCTCGTCCTCATCTACATCGAGGGAGGCCGCTCACGCAGCCGCGAGCTGCGCGAGGCCAAGCCGGGGGTTGGGCGGCTGGCGCTGGAAACCGGCGTGCCGGTCGTGCCGGTGGCGATCCACGGCTCGGCCGGCGTGCGCGGCTGGAAACGGCTGCGCTTCCCAAGGGTGACGGTCCAGTTCGGCGCGCCGCTCCGCTTCGCGGTCGAGGAGGAGGCCAGCCGCGAGCGCCACCAGGAGGCTTCAGACGAGGTCTTCGACAGGGTGCGGGAGATGTACGAGGGGCTGGAGCGCGACGGCCGCCGGGCGGTCGCCCGGCGCGCCAAGGCTCACTCGTAGCGCTTGGCGAGCTTGGGGTAGAAGTCGGGGTCGTGCCCCGGCGTGATCAGCGCCTCGGGGAACTGGCGCTCGAAGAGGCGCAGCTCCTGCAATGAGCGGCGGAAGTTGTGGGCGTCGAAGGGGCGCGGCGGCGCCGGCAGGTCGCCGTCGAGCTGGCCGCGCATGTACATCGCGTCGCCACCGATCACGAAGTCGCGCTCCTTCAGCCGGCAGATCACCGACATGTGGCCGGCGCTGTGGCCGGGGGTGAAGGCGAGGTGGACCGAGCCGTCGCCGAAGAGGTCGAAGGTGCGGCCGAAGCTGGCGTAGGAGTCGATCCCGGCGCGGTCGAAGTCGATCGTTCGGTAGTCGAAGGCGTAGTCGTAGTGGGGCCGGCGGTAGCCGTTGAGGAACGGTTTTGCCCCGGTCGCCGCCGCGGCCCACTCGGTCTCGCTGACCACGAAGGTCGAGTTGGGGAACTCGGAGATCGCCGAGGTGTGGTCGATGTGCATATGGGTCATCACCACGGTCGCCAGCTCGCCCGGATCGATGTCGCGCTCGCGCAGCTGCGCCGGGATGTCTTCGCCGGGCGCCAGCGAGGGCTTGCCGTAGCGGTTGGCGAGGCCGCCGAAGTTCTCCTTGCCGTCGGTCGCGACCGAGGGGTGCAGGCCGGTGTCGACGAGGAACGGGCCGGCGCCGGGGTGGCGGACCAGGAAGGCGGGCACCGGCACCGTGTATGGAGGCTTGCCGGAGAGCAGCGCCCGCAGCAGCTTCAGGGTCAGCAGCGGTCCCCCGGGGCTGACCATCATCGCCCGCGGGAAGTCGACCGTGCCGGCGATCAGCGGCTCGACCGTGACGGTCGCGCCCTGGGTTCCCCCGGCGAGCGGCTCGTGCAGCGGCTTCGCCTCCACTTGTACCTTCATGGCGCAGCCACATTACCGCCGATCGGGTCGCCTATAGGCTTGCTCGCCGATGTCTGAACGTTCGCATTCGCAGGTGTTTCGCGACGATCTCCTCGCCGGTCAGGTGATGGTCGTCTCCGGGGCCGGCAGCGGCTTCGGCCGCGAGACCGCCCTGGAGCTGGCCCGGCTCGGCGCCGCCGTGGTCGGCTGTGGGCGGCGGGCCGAGCCGCTGGCGGAGACCGCCGAGCTGGCCGCGGGCCTGCCCGGCTCCTTCGAGCACGAGCAGCTCGACATCCGCGACGAGGAAGCGGTCGAGCGCTTCTTCGACGCCCTGCTGGAGCGCCACGGCCGCCTCGACGTGCTGGTCAACAACGCCGGCGGCCAGTTCCTCAGCCCGGCCGAGGCGATCTCGCCGAAAGGCTTCCGCACCGTGATCGACCTCAACGTCCAGGGAACCTGGCTGATGACCCATGCGGCGGCGACCAAGGCCTTCATCCCTCAGGGTGGCGGCAAGATCCTCAGCGTCACCCTCTCGCCGCACAACGGCATGCCCGGCATGGTCCACTCCGGGGCAGCGCGGGCAGCGGTCGAGAACATGATGCGGACGCTGGCCGTCGAGTGGGCGCGCTTCGGGATCCGGACCTGCGCCCTCGCCGCCGGCCAGTTCGCCACCGAGACGCTGCTGACCAAGTATCCGCAGGTGGTCGTCGACAACCTCGAGCGCTCGATTCCGCTCGGCCGCGCCGGCCGCCCCGAGGAGATGGCCTGGCTGGTCGCCTATCTCGCCTCGCCCGCCGGTGACTTCTTCTCCGGGACGACGATCACGATCGACGGTGCCCGCGACAACTGGGCGGGGCCGTGGCCTCCACAGGCGATCGCCACCGAGAGCGGCGACCCGGTGGCGGAGGAGCGCCGGCCGAAGAGCTAGCCGCGCGGCTCGAGCACCACCAGCGGGATCTCGCGACCCGCACGCACCTTGTAGTCCTCGTAGCCGTGGTAGCCGGCGACCGCCTTGGCCCAGAGCTTCTCGCGCTCCTCGGGCCTGGCGACGCGGGCGTGGACGGCCAGCACCTGGGAGCCGACCTGGACCGTCGTCTCGGGATTGGCCATCAGGTTGTGGAACCAGGCCGGGTTCTTCGGGAAGCCGCCTTTGGAGGCGACGATCACCAGGTTGTCGCCATCGCGCACGTAGAGCAGCGGCGAGGTCCGCCGCTTGCCGCTCTTGGCACCGACGTGGTCGAGCAGCAGCATCTTCCCGGGCACGCCCGGCAGCTTGTGGCCGAGGCGGCCGTCGCTGAGTTGGTAGAGCCTCGTGTGGAGGCCCATGAAGCGGCGCGTCGCAGGCCAGATCCTGTCCGCCACGTCGAGGTAGCGGGGAGGACGCCTGCGCTGCGCCGCTTCGTCGCTCATCTCAGGTGTACATCCCGCCGAACATGCCGCCGGTGACGTTGAGGACCTGGCCGTGCACGTAGTTGGCGAGCGGCGAGGCGAGGAAGAGGACCGGGCCGGAGGCCTCCTGCGGGGTCGCCGGGCGGCCGAGCGGGATGATCGCCGAGGCCATCGCCCGCATCTGCTCGGGGATGCCGAGCTCGATCTTCTCGCCGCTCGGAGCGGTCATCTCGCCGCCCTCCTCCTTGGCGGCGGTGAGGCGGGTGTCGACGAAGCCGAAGGCGACCGCGTTGACGTTGATCTTGAACTGGCCCCACTCCTTGGCCAGCGTTTTGGTCAGGCCGACGACGGCCATCTTCGCCGCCGAGTAGTTGACCTGGCCGGCGTTGCCCATCGTCCCTGAGGTCGAGGAGACGTTGATCAGCTTGCGGAACACCTCCTGGCCCTCGTTGCGCTCCGCCTTGGCGGCCTCGCGCCAGTGCGGTGCCAGCGCCCGGGCGACGCGGAAGGGGACGACGGTGTGGATGTCGAGCATCGCCTGGAACTGCTCGTCGCTCATCCGGTGGGCGACGCCGTCCCAGGTGTAGCCGGCGTTGTTGACGACGACGTCGACCGAGCCGAAGGCGTCGACCGCGGCCTTGACGAGGTCGTCGGCGGCGCCCTCCTTGGTCAGGTCGCCGGCGAAGACGGCGGTCTCGCCGTCGATCTCGCTCGCGGTCTGCTCGGCGACGTCGGCATCGAGGTCGTTGATCAGGACCTTGGCGCCCTGGCTGACGAACAGCTCCGCGGTCGCGCGACCGATGCCGCGGGCGGAGCCCGTCACGATCGCCGATTTACCGTCCAGAAGTCCCATTGCTATGCGCTCTCCTTTGGTCGTGAAGTCGGCCGCGGAGGCTACCGGGAACCGCGCGAAACTGGTCAGCCGGCCAGTTTTTCGTCGTGCTGGAGGCGGGGCGGCTCAGGAGAGCCGCACGCCGCCGTCCGCGGTGATCGTCCAGTGGGGGTTGTGGGCGACCTCCCACGGATGCCCGTCGGGGTCGACGAAGACGCCGCTGTAGCCGCCCCAGAAGGTCTCGGCCGGCTCGCGGCCGATCGTCGCCCCGGCGACGCGCGCCTCCTCGATGACCGCATCGACCTCGGCCGGCGAGCCGAGGTTGAGGGCGAGGGTGACCCCGCCCCACCCGGGTGAGTCGGCGACGGCGCTGTCCTCGGCGAGGCGTGCCCGGTCCCAGAGCGCCACGACCATCTCGCCGGCCTGGAAGAAGACGACGTCGTCGCCGGGCTCCGCTCCCGTCTTCCAGCCAAGCGCTTCGTAGAAGGCGCGGGCGCGCTCGAGGTCGGCGACGCCGAGGGTGACGAGGCTGAGGCGCTGCTTCATCGCGTCCGATTGTTCCAGGGAGAATGCGCCGGGGTCTTCACCCCGCCCCTATGAGCGACGCCGCCAGCATCTTCGTACTCGCCCTCGTGGTGATGTTCACGCCGACCCTACTGGCGGCGGTGACGATCATGATGCTGCTGCCGAACCCGCGGCGGCTGATGCTCGGCTACCTGCTCGGCGCGTACACGACGAGCATCACCTGCGGCCTGCTGATCGTCTTCTCCCTGCACGGGTCGGGGAGCACCAGCACCGCGAGGACGATGGGCCCGTGGGAGGACCTGGCGCTGGGCGCGCTGGCGCTGCTGATCGCCTACGTGCTCGGCAGCGGCCGCGACGAGCCGCTGCAGGAGCGTCGCCGCCACCGCAAGGAAGAGAAGGAAGCGACCGGCAAGGCGAAGGAATCCTGGCCCGACCGGATGCTCGGCTGCGGCTCCGCGCGCGTCACCTTCGTGGTCGGCGCCCTGCTCACCTTCCCCGGCGTCTCCTACCTGGCGGCGATGGACCGGATCGCCAAACTCGACCAGCCCGACGCGGTCACGGCCCTGATCGTGGTCGCCTTCTGCTTGTTCCAGCTGCTGCTGCTGGAGTTGCCGCTGCTCGGCTTCGCGATCGCGCCGGAGTGGACCAAGAACGCGGTCGCAGGCTTCCGCGCCTGGCTCGGGCGCAACGGGCGCAGGGCGGGGGTATGGGTGGCCACCGTGGTCGGCTGCCTGCTCGTCCTCCGCGGCGTCATCGAGCTGATCGCCAAATAGGCCCGCAGTCGACGGTGCGGTGAATCCCGGATGACAGGGCCGCCCCGGTCGGCGAGCTTCCCGGATGTGAAGGTTCTCGTCACCTACGCCTCCAAACGCGGCTCGACGGCGGAGATCGCCGAGGTGGTGGCGACGACGCTGCGCGAGGCGGGGCTGGCGGTCGATCTACGGGCGGCAGGCGAGGTGAAGGACCTCAACGGCTACGACGCCGCCGTCGTCGGCAGCGCCGTCTACGTCAAACGCTGGCGAGGCGACGCCCGGCACCTGCTGCGTCGCTGTCGAAAGCAGCTGGCGGCCCTGCCGTTCTGGATATTCAGCTCCGGCCCAGTGGGTGATCCGAGCGACGACGATCCGGCCTGGACCGAGCCGTCCAAGGTCATCGCCAAGGCCGAGGAGCTGGGCGTGCGCGGCCACGTCGTCTTCGGCGGCCGGGTGCCGCTCGACCCGCATGGCCCGATCGAGAAGGCGATGGTCGAGAACACGCCGCAGCAGTTCCGCGACCGCCGCGACTGGGAGCAGATCCGCGCCTGGGCCAGCGGGGTGGCCACCGAGCTGGCGACGGCCAGCTCGGCGCGCTAGGCGCTCTCGGCGGCGATTGCCGCCAGCTCGCGTGGGCGCAGCAGGGCATGCAGCGTCGAGCCGTCGATGACGGCCAACCCACCCTTCTTGAACTTGACGTGGGCGCCGGTGAGGCGGGCGACCTCGGCCGAGAAGTCCGGCTCGTGGCCGACCAGCAGCACATCGCCGCGACCGGCGGTGAGGGCGAGGGCGTCGAAGGCGCCACCCGCCAGGGCGGGCGTGGCCTCGGGCTCGAGGCCCAACTCGCGGCAGGCGAGGCGGGCGGTCTCGGTGGCGCGCACCTTCGGGCTGGCGAGGCAGGCGTCGATGTCGGTGCCGAGAACCGCGAGCGCGGCACCCGCGGCTTGGGCCTGCTGCTCGCCCTTGTCGGTCAGTTGGCGGAAGTCGTCGTCGCCGACGCTATCCTCGGCGTCTCCATGTCGGAGCAGGTAGATCACCCCCCGATCGTAGGGGTGCGTTGGACCTCTCGACGCGCCCGTCGGCTCTGTTTGCAAAGGTTTAGCGCTCTGTGAGTCGCCTTCACAAAGCTCTGATCCCCGTGGCGGCGCTGGCGGTGATGCTGACCCTGCTGCTTCCGGCGAGCGCCGTACCGGCGGGACGAATCACCTTGTTCGGCTCCCACGCGGGCTCCCACCTGCAGCTGCACAGCGACGGCCAGCACGTCTTCGTCGACGGCAACCTCGGCAGGCGCCAGCCTCCCGGCTGCCACCGCGCCCGCCGCTTCGGCGGCGCCGTCTGCCCGCTTGCCGGCGTCTACGGGATCGAAATCGCGACCGGCCCCTCCGGCGACCTCGTCCAGGTCCGCGACCCGCTGCCGGTGCCGCTGACGATCTACCTGGGCGGCGGTTCCGACAAGTTCGTCGGCAACGCCGAGGACGACTACTGCTTCCCTCAGGGATCGCGCCGCAACCGCTGCATCGGCGCCGGCGGCAACGACATCTGCATCACCGGCCGCCGCAACAGCGACTGCGTCGGCGGCCCCGGCCGCGACTACTGCCACACGGGTCGTGGCAGCGACGGCTGCTGGGGCGGCCCCGGCCGCGACGTCTGCGTGATGGGCCCCGGGCAGGACGGCTGCCACGGCGGCCCCGGCAACGACCGCCTCTACGGCGGCCGCGCTGCCGACCAGCTCTACGGCATGGGTGGCCGCGACTACTGCGACGGCGGCAGGGGCCGCGGCAAGTCGCACAGCTGCGAGGCCGGTCCCCGGCACTGAGCCTGCGGAACCCGCCTACCATCGGGCGCGGTGCCCCTCGCATTCGGCGGATACTTCCTCTTTCGCGAGGCCTCCAGAGGCCACTGGCCGATCGTCGCAGCCATCCTCCTGATCCGCTTCTGGCCGGCGATCGTCGCCTGGTTGGAGGAGCAGTGGAGACGGCGTTGATCCAGTGGCGCGGAGTGGCAGTGCGTCAGTCGATCGCGATCAGGATCACGGTGAGGATCCCCAGCGCGACCCCACCGAAGGCGATCGCCGCATGGGCGATTCGCGGCTGCTCGGGAAAGCGACCCGAGACCAGCGCTTGCTGCACGGCCCGATTCCGAATCGACCCGTAGAGCATCACCGCGACCCCGTAGACCGCGAAGGCGATCCCGCCGGCCACGTAGGGCCACCGCGTCGTCCGCCCTTCCAGCTCCGGTACCACCCGCCCCACCGCGTAGGCGACCGCCATCGCCGTCAACCCGGTCCGCCACCAGGCCAGCTCGGTCCGTTCGCTGGCCAGCCTCGTCCGCCGCGTCGCGTCGACCGCCTCGTCGATCGAGTCCTCGTTCGACATCAGCCCAGCGTAGTGGGCGATCCCGTCGGCGACGTTAAAGCCCAGCCGCCGGCCGATGGTCTCCTTCATAAGTGGCGAGCGGGGAACGGGAGGTGGGGATCATCGGAGGCAAGGACTAGAGCAATTGAGTTTGCTCGAAGATGACGGCGTCAGCCGGGTGTGGTCGCGCTTGCCCGAATTGATGTGTACGAAATGTGTCCCCGCCCACCCTGTGGGATTTCTCCACCGCGACGCCGTCGGCTAGGACGTTGTGGCGAAGCCTGCAACTCGGCGGGCCTCCTCGCGAAATTCGGCGTACCGGACCTCGAAGTCATTGAGATGTCTTTCGCTCTCATCTCGCTTTTCGCGGATGTAGTCCAGCACTTGCTGGCGAGCGGGTTCCGCGCGAGGTGGGAGATCCTGAGCTTCGAGCTTGATCATCGACACCTCGTTGAAGTAATCGATCACCGAGCGCATCGCAGCGTCGAACGTGTGTCCTGCGTCGGTGTCCTCGATTCGCCAGCGCACGGCCTGGGAGCGGGACACCCAGTCGTTGCCGCACTCCTGGAGTTCTTCGAACACCTTCCTGCCGCGCGGCGTGTCGAAGGTCGAGCGGGGTCGTCCGCGTAACTGCACTTGCATCTGTGCCATAAGGTCGGCCAACTTCGCCAGTTCGGCCACCGCCTCTTCGAGTAGCTCGACAGTCCTCGGGTCTGGAGGGGGTGGCGCATGCGCGGGCCGAAAGGTGACGCTGGCGGTCTCGGGCTCGTGAGGCTTGCGGCCCCTGGTCCAGTTCATTAAGAGGCCGAGACCTGCGATTACAACGCTGGCCAGCGCGATCAATTCCGGGGTTCCCATTCAGCTGCCCTAGGCGTCCATCCACTCCGGGGAGTTCTCACTCCAGCTGACAATCAGGTCCACCAGCTTCTTGATGTCGCCCTGACTCGCTTGCGGCGCCATGCCGCTGTCAAGGAACAGTCCGTGAGTCCAAGGGCCAGCCGAAGAGATTGGCGCCCCCATGTGGCCTGAGAGCTTTGCGAGAAATTTGGTCGCCTCACCGTCGGTAAGTCTTGATCCGGCGGACTCGTCAATCACTAACTCGTGGTAGACGCCCGCCAGAACGCGAAGCATCGTGGCGGATCCCAGCAGGCTGTCTCGCCGGAGCTCGGCTGGCGCTATTTCGCCTTGCTCGACCGCCCGAAGGTCTGGGAAGGCATCCTCGGCTACGTCGAGGAACCGGTTGGCATTCTCAGCCACCTTTCGCTCCTCAAGCTCATCCTCGAGACGTTTCGAGATGCGCCGCGCAGCACCGACCTGGACCGTGCGAGTGATGTCTGCCACGTTCTTGGCCGTGAGGAGATTGGGATTGACGCTCGACAGGCGATCGGATTCCTCCTCCACCCTGCCTTTCAGGAGCGGATGCTCGGCAACGAGTGGGAGGGCGCGATGTACCACCTTGCGTCGGTCGAACCGCGCGCTGAGGGTGCGCGTTACGCCCTTGGCGTTATCCGCGATATCGACGAAAACCTGCTTGTAGGCCTCGGGGTCGTCTACGACGACAATGTCTATTGAGACCCGAGCCTGCGATAGCTGATCACGCAAGGCAAGGCGCCGCGCGAGGCGCCGATCTATTTCCTTTACGAGCTCTTCGGGTCCACTGCGTCGCGCAACTGCGACTTCCTCGCGCCCCTTCTGGATGGACTCGGAAAGCGATCTCCAGGCAATGTGAAACCCGAGGATGCGGTGCTGTCCGTCGAGGATCTTGAGGGCTTCCCTGGCGAGTCGGGGTATCGCAAGGATTCCAAGCTCGGTCCCGGCGATCTCTCGCTCGGACCGGAACTGAAATTCGCCCTCCGGTGCGCGCAGCATCAGAGATGGACAAACCCAGTTATCCCTCTCCTGGATGTACTCCGCGAACGCTTTGGCGTGCGAGAGATTGATTTTCCTATTCCCAGGCTGCTGTCGATTCGGATCCGGTTCGGGCAGGGTCGACACGAGCTGGGGGATCGAGAGGTCGACGGAATAAATGACCCGCTCGCCCTGCTGGAACCGAGTTGCGAAGTACTCGTCGTGAGTGCTGTAGCCACTGGGCTCCGCCATATTCAGACCAATCTGGCCCGAGTCGTCCAATGCGGGCGGGTCGGCGGCTTCTCTTGACAATGCTTCCTCCTCAATAATTTCTTGTTAATACAAGTAAGAACTTAACAGGAGAAGTAAGAACTTACAAAAACATTTAGTTTCCTAATTTTCTGCAACTCTTATTCCTAGTTTCTAGCTGGCGCGCTCGGTGTGGTCTTCTAAAGGCTCTTGGCGATGCGATTCGGGCGCGCCGCGCGAGTGACGGTCTCGTAGGAGGGGCTTGCCGAGCTTGCCGGAAATACATCGACCCACCTCAGCGAAATCGAGCGCAGGTTGCGGGAATTCGAGTTGCGGAACGTCGCGCTCGCGGCGGCGCCTGAAATGGGCCAGTCGGCCAGGCATTCACAGACGAGAACGCTCGATTCTGCGCGCATACCTCCGATGGGTCGACCCGGGCGAGTGGGTTTCTGCCGAGGATCGAGCAAATAGGGCGCCGCGCAAATGTACGAATCGCGTTCGCCTGCGCCCGGGCGAGTCAGAGCGTAGGAAAGCCCTGCAATTCCTCAGAGCCCCAACTGCCGCCCGATGATCTCCTTCATCACCTCGTCGGTGCCGCCGCCGATCGGGCCGAGGCGGGCATCGCGGACGGCGCGCTCGATTCCGTACTCCTTCATGTAGCCATAGCCGCCGTGGATCTGCAGGGACTGGTCGGCGATCTCGAGGACGGCGCGCTGGGTGATCAGCTTCGCCATCGAGACCTGCTGGATGCAGTCCAGGCCCTCGTGGAAGAGGCGCAGGGCGTTGTAGGTGAGGGCTCGGGAGGCCTCGGCCTTGGTCGCCATCTCGGCGATGTGGTGGCGGATCGCCTGGAACTTTCCGATCGGGCGGCCGAAGGCTTCGCGCTCGTTGGCGTAGGCGACGGTGACCTCGATCAGGCGCTGCATCGCGCCGACGGCGCCGATCGCCATCAAGAGCCGCTCCCAGGCGAAGTTGAACATGATCAGCTTGAAGCCGCCGTTCTCCTCGCCGAGCAGGTTCTCGGCCGGGACCTCGACGTCGGTGAAGGCGAGCTCTCCCGTGTCGGAGGAGTGCCAGCCGAGCTTCTCGAGCTTCTGGGCGACCTCGTAGCCGGCCATCTCGCGCTCGAGGACGAGGAAGGAGATGCCGCCGTGGCCGCCCTCTTCGGTCGTCTTGCAGGCGCAGACGAGGAAGTCGGCGCGGACCCCGTTGGTGATGAAGGTCTTGGCGCCGTTGACGACGTAGCCGCCGTCGACCTTGCGGGCGGTGGTGGTGATGCCGGCGACGTCGGAGCCGGCACCGGGCTCGGTGATGCCGAGGGCGCCGATCTTCTCGCCGGCGATCCCCGGCACCAGCCAGCGCTGCTTCTGCTCCTCGGTGCCGAAGTTGAAGATCGGCGGCATTGCGATCGAGGCGTGGGCGTTGAGGCCGGCGGCGACGCCACCGGAGCCGCCCGAGCGGGCCAGCTCCTCGACCCAGATCGCGTCGTGCAGATGGGTGCCGCCCTGGCCGCCGTAGCGCTCCGGGAACTTGAGGCCGAGGAAGCCGAGCTCGGCGCAGCGCCCGTAGAGCTCGCGGGGGAATTCGCGCGCGTCCTCCCAGGCGTCGACGTTGGGCGCGATCTCCTTGGCGACGAAGCGCGTCACGGTCTCCCGCAGCTCCGCGTGCTCCTCGCCGAAGGGCGGCAGCGTCGCCCGGGAACCGGTGTCTCGTATCACCGTCATCGGAGTACCCTCGCAGCGTGGCTGTCGCCGAGCGAGGAGAGCGGCTGACTTTCTGGCAGCGCCTGACCCGCCGCCGCATGCTGCGCAGCGCCCGCAAGCGCAAGGGGGAGCCGCTCAGTCCCGAGGACTGGGCTGCCTACTTCAGTCTCATGGAAGGGCCGGGGCGTGTCGTCGGCAAGGTCATGCGCTCGCTGCCTACCAGTCCGCGCTGTGGGATCTGCGGGGCGCCCTTCGCCGGCTTCGGCGGCCGCCTGGTGCGGCCGCTCGGCTACCGGCCCTCGCGCAAGAACCCGCAGATCTGCGCGACCTGCGTGGAGCTGGCGCCGCCGGGCGGGATCACCACCGAAACCGGCGTCCTCTTCGCCGACCTGCGCGGCTTCACCAGCCTCACCGAGCGCAGCGACCCGCAGCAGGTCAGCAGGCTGCTGCGGCGCTTCTACGCCTGCGCCGAGGACGTCCTCTTCCCGAAGGCGATCATCGACAAGCTGATCGGCGACGAGGTGATGGCGCTCTACCTGCCGATGTGGGGCAGCTTCGACGACCCGGCGGCGCTGATGCTGGAGCAGGCCGAGGGGCTGCTGCGGCGGATCGGCTACGGGACCGAGGAGGGCCCCTTCGCCGAGGTCGGGATCGGCCTCGATCTCGGCGAGGCGTTCGTCGGCAACGTCGGCGAACGCTCGCTCTTCGACTTCACCGCGATCGGCGACGTCGTCAACGTCGCCGCGCGGCTGCAGGGCGAGGCGCGGGGCGGCGAGGTCGTGCTCTCCGCGCGCCTGGCGGACCGGCTCGACCGCCCGCCCGGCGAGCGCGTCGAGCTGACCCTGAAGGGCAAGGACCGGCCGGTCCTTGCCTACCGCCGCCCGCCGCCGCAAGCCCCGCCTCCAGATCACTAGATCGGACACGCTACGTCCACGAAGACGTTGCACTACTGTTGCAGACAACGAGTTTCGCATGTGGAAATTTCCTATAGCGTCGAGGCATGGAGCGGACTGTGTGGACTGACGAGCGACTGGACGACCTGGCGCGGAAAATGGACATGGGCTTCGAACGGCTCGATCGCGACATCCGCGACCTGCGTGCGCAGGTCGCGACATCCGCGACCTGCGCACGCTGATGCTGCAACTCTGGGGCTCGACGATCATCGGCTCCCTTGGCATCATCGCGACGCTCCTGGCGACGCGCTAGCCCTACAGCCCGTAGCTGCGACCGATCACGTCGAGCATCACCTCGTCGGTGCCGGCACCGATCCGGTTGAGGCGGACGTCGCGGTAGGCACGCTCGATCTCGTACTCCTTCATGTAGCCATAGCCGCCGAGGATCTGGACCGCGTCGTCGGCGACCTCGCAGGCGATCCGCGAGGCGTAGAGCTTCGCCATCGTGATCTCGCGCACCGGGTACTCGCCGTTGCCGAAGCGCCAGGCGGTCGCGTAGGTGAACTGCTTGGCGGCCTCGATCTTCGTCGCCATCTCGGCGATCTTGTGGCGCAGGGCCTGGAACTTGCCGATCGGGCGGCCGAAGGCTTCGCGCTCCTTGGCGTACTCGATCGCCTTCTCGAGCATCCGTTCCGCGCCCGCGTGGCAGCCGGCGGCGGCAACTAGGCGCTCCCCCTGGAGCTCCCAGGCGATGTGGTAGAAGCCCTTGCCGACCTCGCCCAGCACCGCGTCGGCCGGGACGCGGACGTCTTCGAAGGCGAGTTCGCCGGTGTCGGAGGCGTGCATCCCCATCTTCTCCAGCTCGTTGGAGACGCTGAAGCCCGGGACCTTCTCGCCGTTCTCGTCGCGCAGGTCGACGAGGAAGAGGGTGATGCCGGCGTGACGCTCGTCCGGGTCGGTCTTGCAGACGAGGACGATGAAGTCGGCGCGGGGGCCGTTGGTGATGAAGGTCTTGGAGCCGTTGATGACGTATTCGTCGCCATCGCGGATCGCGGTGGTGCGGATCCCGGCGACGTCGGAGCCGGCGCCGGGCTCGGTGATCCCCAGCGAGCCGACCTTCTCGCCCTTCAGGCCCGGTTCGAGGTACTTGCGCTTCTGCTCCTCGGTGCCGAGCAGGTGGATCGGGGGGAGGACCATGTCGCTCTGCACCGCGAAGCCCATGTTGGTGCCGCCGGAGCCGGAGTAGCTCATGCACTCGGCGCGGACCAGCGAGTAGAAGTAGTCGCCGCCCTGACCGCCGTACTCCTCGGGGAAGCAGAGGCCGAGGTAGCCGAGCTCACCGGCCCGTTCCATCGCCGAGGTCGGCCAGTAGGTGTCCTCCCACTCGTTGCGGTGGGGCCACAGCTCCTTCTTGACCCAGGCCTGCATCGACTCCCGCAGGTCTTCGTGCTCCTGGCTGAAGATGAAGTGCTTGCGCCCTGCTGCGTGGTCGGGCTTGATGACGGTCGTCACTGGTATCTCCTCCTCGATCCTTGGACGGAGTGGACAGTAGCACTTCCTACTTTCAGCGAAGTCGGCTATGGTCCCGGCCGATGAGCGAGGAGACGTACGAGTTGGTCAGTTACGAGGTCGCCGACGGCGTCGCCACGGTGACCCTGAACAACCCCGAGAAGCGCAACATGCTCTCCGGGCAGATGCTGGCCGAGCTGGTGGCGGCGATGAAGCGGGCGAAAGGGGAGGACGAGGTCCGCGCTGTCGTCCTCACCGCGGCCGGCGAGAAGGTCTTCTGCGCCGGCGCCGACCTTGGCGGCTTCGCGGCCGACGTGCCGCTGGTCGCCAAACACTTCGCCTCCGACCTCTTCCTCGAGTTCTTCCGGTTGATGCCGCGCCTCGGCAAGCCCTCGCTCTGCGCCGCCAACGGCCACGTGCTGGCAGGGGGGATGGGGCTGGCGCTCTCCTGCGACCTGGTGATCGCCAAAGAGGGCGCCACCTTCGGCACGCCGGAGATCAACGTCGGCGCTTTCCCCTACATGATCATGTCGATCATCTACCGCAACGTCCCGCGCAAGAAGGTCAACGAGATGATGCTGTTGGGCGAGCGGCTCAGCGCCGAGGAGGCGGTCGAGTACGGGCTCGCCAACAAGGCCGTGCCTGCCGGCGAGTTCGACGCCGCCGTCGCCGACTGGGCCGGCAAGCTGGCCTCCAAGAGCCCGGTGTTGATGCGGCTCGGACACGACGCGATGTACCGCCAGCAGGACATGGCGATCGACGACGCGCTCGAGTTCCTGCGCTCGCAGCTCTCGCTCACCTTCACCACCGAGGACATCGTCGAGGGCGTCACCGCCTTCTTCGAGAAGCGCGACCCTCAGTGGAAGGGCAGATGAGCGGCGATCAGCGCCTCGGCGCGGTCGATCAGCGGCTGCATCCGCCGCGGCACGTCGACCTCGGCGACGCTGGCGCTTTCGTCGCGATAGGTGACCGAGTAGACGAAGCAGTCGGCACATCTGCCCGGCTCGGAAGTGGGCAGTTCGTTGATGCGGGCGGTCTCCGCGGCGGCGCGCAGTTTCTTGGTCTGCTTGACCCCGAGGCGGAAGGCGACGCTTTCGCCCCCATTGCGGCGGCGAACCGTGATCGACACGTTGCGGCCAGGGCGGACCGTCAGCGACTCCGGCATCGCCGCGATGCCACCGCTGCGTTCGTAGGAGATCGCAAACTGTTCGATCGACGGCGTCGGAGGCAGTGGCGGATCGCCGCAGGTTCCCACCCCGACCACGCAGGCCAGCACCGCCAGCAATGCACCCATGCCGCAAACCTTAAAACCAATCGCGAGCCCGAGGAGAGGACTTGAGCGAGAACGACCACAAGCTTCCCGGCGCCGCGCCCTTGGCCGAGCTGACCGAGCAGCTGCATGAGCGCCGCGCCAAGGCGAAGCTGGGCGGTGGGGAGGAGAAGATCGCCAAGCAGCACGAGCGCGGCAAGCTGACCGCCCGCGAGCGGATCGGCCTGCTGGTCGACGAGGGCACCTTCGTCGAGATGGGCCTGCATGGCCAGCCGCACTTCTCGCAGCGGGCGATGGACGGGGTCGAGGCGCCCGCCGACGGCGTCATCACCGGCTGGGGAGACGTCGACGGCCGCCCCTGCTGCATCGCCGCCTACGACTTCACGGTGATGGCCGGCTCGATGGGGATGACCGGCGAGCTCAAGGCGACTCGTCTGCGCGAGATGGCGCTGAGCAAGCGGATGCCCTTCATCTGGCTGCTCGACAGCGCCGGCGCCCGGATCCAGGAGGCGACCGGCTCGCTCTTCGCCGGCTCCGGCTTCCTCTTCCGCGAGGAGGTGGAAATGTCCGGGGTGATCCCGCTGGTGGCGGCGATGATGGGTCCCTGCGCCGCCGGCACCGCCTACATCCCGGCGCTGGCCGACTTCGTGCCGATGGTCTCCGGCCAGGGGGCGATGGCGCTGGCGGGGCCGCACCTGACCAAAGCCGTCACCGGCGAGGACATCTCGATGGAGGAGTTGGGCGGCGCCAAGGTCCACTGCCGCAAATCGGGAGTGGGGGACCTCGAGGTCGCCGACGACGCCGAGTGCATCGCCGCGATCAAGACCTACCTCTCCTTCTTCCCCTCCAACTGGGAGGAGAAGCCGCCCGTCCGCGAGGAGAGCGACCCGGCCGAGCGGATGTCGGAGCGGCTGATGGAGATCGTCCCCGACTCCAACCGCAAGCCCTACGACATGTACGAAGTGATCGGCGAGATCGCCGACGACGGCGAGTGGTTCGACCTCAAGCCGAAGTTCGCCCGCAGCGTCATCACCTGCTTCGCCCGCTTCGGCGGCCAGCCGGTCGGGATCGTCGCCAACCAGCCCAAGCACCTGGCCGGCGTCCTCGACAACGACTCCTCCGACAAGGCGGCGCGCTTCATCAACCTCTGCGACGCCTTCGCGATCCCACTGGTCTTCCTGCAGGACATCCCCGGCTTCATGGTCGGCTCGAAGGTCGAGCAGGCCGGGATCATCCGCCACGGGGCGAAGCTGCTCTACGCGGTCAGCCGGGCGACCGTCCCGAAGGTGACGGTCGTGGTCCGCAAGGCCTACGGGGCCGGCTACTACGTGATGTGCGGCAAGGCGTATGAGCCGGACCTGATCGTCGCCTGGCCCGACGCCGAGATCTCGGTGATGGGTGCCGAGGGCGCGGTCGAAATCATCGGCCGCTCGGCGATCGAGGCGGCCGAGGACCCGGAGGCCGCCCGCGAGGCGATGCTCAACGCTGTCCGCGAGCGGATCGACCCCTACATCGCCGCCGGCAACGCCGTGATCGACGAAATCATCGACCCGCGCGAGACCCGCCCGACGATCGTCAAGGCGCTCCGCATGGCGCGCAACAAGAAGGTGCAGAAGCCGAACAAACGCCATGGGGTGATGCCCGTATGAGTCAGTTCTCCGACCCCGTGATCATCAGCTGCTCAATCAGCGGCGTGATCGCCAACCGCGACCAGTGCCCGGCGATCCCCTACACGCCGGAGGAGTACGCGGCGGAGGCGCGGCGCGCCGTCGACGAGGGCGCCTCGCAGCTCCACATCCACGCCCGCAAACCGGACGGCACGCCGTCTTACGAGGTCGAGGACTTCGAGGCGATCACTGCGGCGATCCTGGCCGAGGTGGGCGATGTGATCGTCAACTACTCGACCGGGGCGATCGGGGTCCCGATCGAGAAGCGGCTCGAGTACCTGCGCGCCTGCCGACCCGACGTCGCCGCCCTGAACATGTCCTCGATGAACTACGCCAAGTACTCGAAGCGGCGCAAGGACTTCGTCTTCAAGACTGTTTTCGAGAACAGCTTCGACACGATCGTCGAGTTCCTGACGGAGATGAGAGAGCTGGGGATCAAGCCCGAGCACGAGTGCTTCGACTCCGGCCACGTCGCCAACCTCGATCCGCTCCTGGACATGGGCCTGCTGAAGCCGCCGCTGCAGATCTCGCTGGTGATGGGGGTGACCGGTGGCATCCGGCCATCGCCGCGCAACGTCAACCTGATGTCCGACCAGATCCCCGGCGGTCCCGAGGGGCCGAACCAGTGGCAGGTGATCGGCATCTCCCGCGACCAGTGGAAGCTGCTCGCCGCTTCGCTCGTCCTGGGCGGCAACGTCCGCGCCGGCGTCGAGGACAACCTCTACCTGCCGAACCGCGAGATGTGCCGCTCCAACGGCGACCTGATCGCCAAGGCGCGGCAGATGGCCGAAGACATCGGCCGCCGCCCGGCCTCGGTCGCCGAGGCCCGCGAGCTGCTGGGAGTGCCGAAACGAGCCGAGGCCTGAGCGTGGCGGTCACCACCCACCGGGCTCGGGTCGTCTGGGAGGGGGGCAAGGAGGATCTCCGCGCCCACCGCGTCGAGCTCGGCGAGCAGGTGCTGCCGGGGTCGACGATGCCGGCCAACGGCGGCGACGAGAGCAAGGGCGACCCTGAGGGCCTGCTGGTCGCGGCCCTCTCCAGCTGCCACATGCTCTGGTTCCTCGACTTCGCTCGCCGTGAGAAGCTTCGGGTCGCCGCCTACGAGGACGAGGCGGAGGGGACCCTGAGCGGCGACCGCTTCACCGACGTCGTCCTGCGGCCGCGGGTGGAGTGGCAGGGGGAGCAACCCGACGCCGGCACCATCGCCTCGCTCCACCACCGCGCCCACGAGGCCTGCTACATCGCCAACTCGGTCAACTTCCCGGTCGAGGTGGAGATCTCATGAGCGAGCTGCCGCTCTCCGACGTCAGGGTCCTCGACCTCACCCGCCTCCTGCCCGGCGGCTTCTGCTCGCTGCTGCTGGCCGACCTCGGCGCCGAGGTGCTGAAGGTCGAGGACACCGGCATGGGCGACTACATCCGCTGGGCGCCGCCCTACTACGGCGGCGAGGAGCAGCAGGCGCTGGGGACCCGCTCGGCGCTCTACCTCTCGCTCAACCGCGGCAAGCGCTCGGTTCGGCTCGACCTCAAGTCCGAGGCCGGCCGCGAGGCGCTGCTGCGGCTGGTCGAGTCCTACGACGTCGTCCTCGACGGCTTCCGCCCCGGCGTCCTCGACCGGCTCGGGGTCGGCTACGAGCGGATGCGCGAGGCCAACCCCGCGATCGTCTTCTGCGCGATCACCGGCTACGGGCAGGACGGTCCCTACGCTCAGCGCGCCGGCCACGACATGAACTACCTCGGCCTGGTCGGCCTGCTCGGCCTGACCGGCGCCAAGGACGGCCCGCCGGTCCAGTCCGGCGGCCAGATCGCCGACCTCGGCGGCGGTGCTCTGATGGCGGCGTTCGGGGTGATGGCGGCCCTGCACGAGCGGCGCCGCTCCGGCGAGGGCCAGATGGTCGACGTCTCGATGGCCGACGGCGCTCTCTCCTGGCTGGCGATGGTCGCCGGCCGCTACTTCTGCGACGGCGAGGTGCCGCGCCGCGGCGAGCAGCAGCTGGCCGGCGGCCTGCTCTGTTACCTGCCCTACGAGGCCGCCGACGGCTGGATTTCCTGCGGCGCCCTGGAGCCGAAGTTCTGGGCCGCCTTCTGCCACGGCGTCGACCGTCCCGACCTGGTCGAGAGCCAGTTCGAGGCGCCGGGCTCCGACGCCTGGGGCCAGGTGGCCGAGGTCTTCCGCTCTCGCACCCGCGCCGAGTGGCTGGCCTTCAACGACGAGCACGACTGCTGCATCGAGCCGGTCCTCGACGTCGACGAGGCGCTCGATTCCGAGCTGGTCCGCGCCCGCGAGATGGTCGTCGAAGTCGAGCAGCCCGAGCTCGGCACCGTGCGCCAGCTCGGCAACCCGCTGAAGCTGAGCCGCACCCCCGCCGACCCGACCCGCCCGGCACCGGCTTTCGGCGAGCACACCGAGGAGGTCCTCCGCGAGGCCGGCTACAGCGCCGAGGAGGTGGCGGCGATGCTCGAGTCCGGCGCCGCCGCCGGCCCCAACGCCGACGCCTCGATGGAGTTCAGGGCATGAGCGCCAACGCCGAGAAGCAGCTGCTGCGGATGGGCGAGTTGGCCGACGCCGCGGGGGTGCCGGTGGGAACGATCAAGCACTACCTGCGTGAGGGGCTGCTGCCGGAACCCGTCAAGACGAGCCGCAACATGGCCTACTACCCGCCCGAGTTCGTCGACCGGATTCGCCTCATCAAGCGCCTCCAGGAGGAGCGCTTCATGCCTTTGAAAGCGATCCGGGCCGTGCTCGACGAGGGCCCCGGCCGAGCCGAGGCGATGCTCGAGCTGGAGGACCAGATCCTCGATCGCGCCCTCGCCGGCGAGCGCTCGCGGACCAGCGCCGCCGAGGTGCGCGGCCGCTACGGCGTCCCCCGCGACGTCCTCGACCGACTCGAGGAGATCGGCGTCCTCAGCCCCAACAGCCGCGGCTACACCCCCTCCGACGTGACCATCATCGAGGCGATCAGCCGCTTTCGCGCCGGCGGCTACGACGAGCAGATCGGCTTCACCGTCTACGACACCCTGCGCTACAAGAAGGCGCTCGAAGAGCTGGTCCGCGAGGAGGTCGACGTGGTGATGGACCGGCTCGCCGGAGAGGTCCCGCCCGAGCGGGTAGTCGAGATGCTCGAAACCGGCGCCCAGCCCCTCAAGGACCTGATCGGTGCCCTGCACACCAAGCTGATGGTCGCCGAGCTCGAGCGCCGCCGCGGCTAGCTTCGCTGTGAGTTACCGCGCCATAGGCGGCTAGGTCACAGCGGCGCGCAGCAGCGGCTCGCGGTCGGCCTCGATCCGCTCCAATAGGGAGAGGTAGCCCTGGCGCTCGGCGATCGCGGCAGCCTCGTCGAGAGCCTCGGCGACTCCGGGCTCGCCGCCGCCGGCGCGGATCTGTGCCGAGGCGTGCAGGCAGAAGGGGAGCGACCAGTTCATGCCGCGGTTGCGGGCGGTCTCGATCGCCGCTTCGATCTGGGTCAGCGCCTCCTCGATGCGGCCGAGGCCGAGCAGTGCGCCCGCCCGCAGGCAGCCGCGCCAGGCCTCGACCTCGCCGCCGCTGCCCATCGCCTCTCGGTAGCCGCGGTCGGCAAGCTCGATCGCCTCCAGCGCTCCCGCGAACTCGCCGGCCTCGAGGCGCACGTGGGCGAGCTCGCTGAGCGCCATCGTCCGTGAGAAGACGTCGCCGAGCCGTTCGGTCAGCTCGCAGTTGCGCAGGGCCAGGGCCAGCGCCGCCTCGACCTCGCCGCGGTCGGCGAGCACGCCGGACTTGGTGCCGAGCGCCCAGCTCTCGGTCTCCGGGTCGCCGCGCTCCTGCGCTTCGCGCAGCGCCTGGTCGAGCAGCCGTTCGGCCTCCTCGTGGTGGCCGCGTTCGCGCAGTGCCATCGACTTGGCGTTGAGGCCCCAGGCGAGTGGGCTGGAGACGACGATCCCGGCCCCGGCCTCGGGGTCGGCAGCGAGGATCTCCAGCATCTCGTCGATGGTCGCTTCCATCCCGTCGAGGTCGCCGGCACACATGAAGGCGTAGGCGGCGGCGGCCCGGAAGGCGGCGCGCAGCCCGTCCTCGCCGGACTGGTCGGCGAGCTCGATCGCCTCCTTGGCGGCGGCGACCCATTCGGTGGTGTGCTCGGCGGCGCCTGGGCGCACCTGAGTCAGCAGCCGCAGCAGCGCCAGGCTGCGGACGTCCCCGACCGCGGTCGCGATCTCGGTCACCTCCTCCTCGAGGTGTGTCTGCTCGGAGCGGTCCATCCCCAGGCGCCAGGCGTATTCGAGCTGCAGCATCCGCGAGAGCAGCCGCAGCGCCGTCGTCTCCTCGTCCTCCTCGAGCCCGTCGGAGAGCACGGTCACCCGTTGCCAGAGTCGCAGCGCGTCCTGGGGACGGCTGTGCCCCGCCCAGTGCGCGGCGCGCGCGTACCAGCGGGCGGCCTCGCGACCCTCGCGACCCTCCTCGAGGTGATGGGCGATCAGGCCGGCCAACTCGTCGTGGCGTTCCGGCTCCAGCTCGATCGTCGCCTGCGCCGCCGCCGCGTGGGTGGCGGCGCGGCGGTCGGCCAGCTGGGTGCCGTAGGCGACCTCGCGGGTCAGCGGGTGGCGGAAGGCGAGCACCCGTTCCGGGTAGAGCTCGGCTTCGAAGACGAAGCCGGCGTCGACCAGCTCGCAGATGACCGGGTCCATCCGCTCCGGCTCGAGGCCGGCGGTGATCCGCAGCGCCCGCCCGCTGACCTCGCGGCCGACCACCGAGGCGACCTGGAGCAGCTGCTTGGCATCGGGGCTGAGCCGGTCGATCCGGGCGGCGAGGACGGCCTGCACGGTGACCGGCACCCCGGCCTCCTCGATCGGCCGGACGATCCGGTAGGCGCCCCGCTCCCCCTCCAGGTGCCCGGACTCGGCCAGCTCGCGGACGATCTCCTCGATGAAGAAGGGGTTGCCCTGGGTGCGTTCGTGGATCGGCTCGTCGAGACCGTCGAGCGAGGGGTCCTGGCCGGCGAGGTCGCGCAGCAGCTCGCCGGTGTCGGCGGCGGTGAGCGGGCCGAGCGGCAGCTCCCGATAGGCCGGGACGGCGCCCCAGGGCGGCCGGTACTCGGGCCGGAAGTTGACCACCGCCAGCGTGTTGGTCCCCTCGATCGCGGCAACGAGGTTGGCCAGCATCGCGGCACTCCCCTCGTCGAGCCAGTGCAGGTCCTCGATCACCAGGACCAGGGTCTTGCGGCGACTGGGCGCGTTGACGAGGCGGCAGACGACGTCGGCGAGGGCCCGCTGGCGGGCCTCTGGGCTCATCTGCGGCAACGGGCGGTCCGGGTCGGGGACCCCGAGGAAGTCGAACAGCAGCGGCAGCTCCTCGGCGAAGCCGTTGTCGAGCAGCAGTGCCCGTCCGGCGATCTTCTCGCGGGCCTGTTGCTCGGGCTCGCGCTCGCCGATGCCGAAGAAGGCGCGCAGCATCTGCAGGACGGGCATGTACGGGACGCTCGTCCCGTGCGCCTGGGCCTGCGCCTCGAAGACCTCGAGGCCCTGGTCGCGGCAGCGCTCGGCGAACTCGTGGCAGAGCCGGCTCTTGCCGATGCCCGGCTCGGCGACGATGCCGACCATGCTGCCATCGCCCGCCTCGGCCCGGGCCAGCGCCTCGTCCAGGGCGGCGTTCTCGGCGTCGCGGCCGACGAAGCCGCTGAAGCCGCGCTGCCGCGAGAGGTCCAGGCGCGAGCGAGCGGCGCCGACCCCGGCCAGCTCGAAGACGTGGACCGGCTGGCTGGCGCCCTTGATCTCGAAGCGGCCGAGGTCGGTGAGGTCGAGGAAGCCCGCGGCAAGGCTGGCCGTGTGCTCGGTCAGGTAGGCCTTGCCCGGCTCGGCCAGCGCCTCCATCCGCTGCGCCAGCCCGACGGTGTGACCGATCGCGGTGTACTCGCCCTCGCCGCCGGCGCCGATCGCTCCGGCGACCACCTCGCCGGAGTTGATCCCGATCCGGGTCGAGAAGTTGAGCCCCTGCTCGCGCCGCAGCTCGGCCGCGTACTCGGAGACCTCGTCGAGCATCCGCAGCGCCGCGTAACAGGCCCGCTGGGCGTGGTCCTCGTGGGCTATCGGGGCTCCGAACACGGCCATGATCCCGTCGCCGGTGAACTTGTCGACGGTGCCCTCGAAGCTGTTCACGGCGTCGGCGAGCAGCGAGAAGAAGCGCTGCATGATCTTGCGCCACTCCTCGGGATCCTGCTGCTCGGCAAGATCCATCGAGCCGCTCACGTCGGCGAACAGGACCGTCACCTGCTTGCGCTCTGCTTCCTCGTTGCGAAGCTCGGACACGACAGGGAGAGGGTACGCCCACCGGCGCTTCGGCACCGCGGTAGACCTTTCCCTGCGTTTTAGCGGGGGAAAGGTCTACCGCGTAGCCTGGGACTGTGCGCTCCGTCCTGATCACCGGTGCATCGACGGGCATCGGCCGCGCGACGGCGCTGCGGCTCGACGCCTCGGGCTGGCGGGTCTTCGCTGGCGTCCGCCGTGAGGAGGACGCCGAGTCGCTGCGCGCCGACGGCTCCGATCGCCTGATGCCATTGACGATCGACGTCACCGAGGCCGACCAGATCGCCGCCGCCGCGACCCGCATCGAGGCGGAGGCCGGCGGCCTCGAGGGGCTCGTCAACAACGCCGGCGTCGCCATCCCGGCGCCGCTGGAGACCGTCCCGATCGAGGACCTGCGGCGCCAGGTCGAGGTCAACATGATCGCCCAGGTGGCGGTGACCCAGGCGATGCTGCCCTCGATCCGTCGCGCCCACGGCCGCGTCGTCTTCATCGCCTCGATCGGGGGCCGCATCGCCTTCCCGCTCAACGGGCCGTACCACATGGCCAAGTTCGGAATCGAGGCCGCCGGTGACGTCTTCCGCCAGGAGCTGCGGCCATGGCGGATCCCGGTCTCGATCGTCGAGCCGGGCTCGATCGCTACTCCGATCTGGGAGCGGGGGGCCAAGACCGCCGACGAAGTGCAGGAGCGTGCCGGCTCGCGCCAGGTGGCGCTCTACGGCCAGGCGATGGAGCGCCTCCGCGAGGTGGCGCGGGAACTCGCCGAGCGGGGCATCCCGCCGGAGAAGGTCGCGGCAACGATTGAGCACGCGCTGACCTCGTCACGCCCGCGCAGTCGCTACCTGGTCGGCCTCGACGCCAAGGTCCAGGCACACCTCAAGCCCTGGATCCCGACGCCGGTCTTCGATCGCATCGTCGCCCGCATGATGGGCTTGTAGCCCCCGCATTCCCTGCACTCGCGCCTATACTGGGGGAAGCCGATTGACTGGTCAATCAGCCAATCGCCGAACCCAGAGACCCTTGCGCGCAGCCGCCGTACAGCTCAATTCGACCGGCGAGAAGGACCGGAACCTCGCCACCGCGGAGCGACTGGTGCGCGCCGCGGCGGCGGACGGCGCCGAGCTGGTGGCGCTGCCGGAGAAGTGGAACCTCCTCGCGGCGGGGGAGGAGCTGCTGGCTGGCGCCGAGCCACTCGACGGGCCGAGCCTCGCCGCCGCCCGCGCCTGGGCTCGCGAGCTTGGGATCCACCTGCTGGCCGGCAGCATCGCCGAGCAGGGTGGTGAGAAGGCCTGGAACACCTCGGTGCTGATCGGTCCCGACGGTCACGACCTCGCCACCTACCGCAAGCTCCACCTCTTCGACGTCGACGCCGGTGGTGTCGCCTACCGCGAGTCCGAGCACGAGCAGGCAGGCGGCGAGCTCGTCACGGCGCCGGTCGGCGACCTCACCCTTGGCATGACCGTCTGTTACGACCTGCGCTTCCCGGAGCTGTTCCGGATCCTCGCCCTGCGCGGCGCCCGGCTGATCGCGGTGCCCTCGGCCTTCACCGCGGCCACCGGCAGGGACCACTGGGAGGTGCTGCTGCGGGCGCGGGCGATCGAGGACCAGGTCTTCGTCCTCGCCCCGAACCAGGTCGGCCGGGCGGCGCCGCACTTCGAGTCCTTCGGCCACTCGGCGATCGTCGACCCCTGGGGGACCGTCCTCACCGTCGCCCCGGACGAGGAGTGCTTCATCGCCGCCGACCTCGACTTCGCCGCCCAGGACCGCGTCCGCGAGGAACAGCCCTCGCTGGCCAACCGCCGCCCCGAGGCCTATCTCTGGCCCCAGCTGACGGAGGCGCGGGCCTGATGGCGAAAGCGCCGCCTGTCGACAAGCGCCGCCAGATCCTCGACGCGGCGATCCGGGTCTTCGCCCGGCAGGGCTTCCACGCCACCCGCGTCTCCGACATCGCCGACGAGGCCGGCGTCGCCTACGGGCTGGTCTACCACTACTTCAAATCGAAGGACGAGGTCCTCAACGAGCTCTTCGTCGAGCGCTGGTCGCTGCTCCTGACCGCGATCGAGGAGACCGACCGCACCGGTGCCGCCCCGCGCGAGAAGCTGGCCGCGGTCGCCTCCTTCATCGTCGACTCCTACGTGCACGACCCCGAGTTGATGAAGGTGATCATCGTCGAGGTGACGCGCGCCGCCAACTCGTTCGGCCGCACCCACCTGGCCGAGATCCGCCGCGCCTACCAGTCGATCGCGAAGATCGTCGCCGACGGCCAGGAGGCGAGCGCCTTCCGGGACGACATCGACCCGATGTTCGCCTCGATGTCGTTCTACGGCGCCATCGAGCAGCTGCTTTCGGGCTGGATCTTCGAGGTGATCCCCGCCTCCGACACGAGCTTCGAGCAGGCAAAGGAATTTGTCGTGACGACGATCTGCGACGGCCTCGAGCGGCGATAGATAAGGTCGCAGCTAACCGGGTATGGACAACGAGATCGTGAAACGACTTCTCTGGAGCGGCGTTCTGGCCGCCAGCAGCGCCCTTGCCAGTATCGCCGCGGCGCGGCTTGCGGCGATCGCCTGGCGCCGCGTCTTCGACGAAGACCCGCCCGAGTAGGAGACCGGCATGCCCGAGCAGAGCCCGCCCTCGCCACCGCAGACGCCACCGCCGATCCCGCCTCCGCAGCCACCGCGGGACGATAAGTCGGTCGCCGACCTGGTCTTCGACGTCACCCAGGGCACCTCGTCGCTGATCCGCGAGGAGTTCGAGCTCGCCAAGGCCGAGGTCTCCGAGAAAGTCGGCAAGCTGCTGCGCGGCTCGGTCGTCGGGATCGCCGCCGGCACCTTCGCCTTCTTGGCCCTGATCCTGGTCATGGAGGGGATCGCCTGGCTGCTCAACGAAGAGGTCTTCGACGGCAAGACCTGGCCCGGCTTCTTCATCGAGGCCGCGATCTTTCTGTTGATCGCCGCGCTGGCCGCGTTGGTTGCCTATCGCGCCGTCCGCGCCGGCTCGCCGCCGGTCCCCTCGCAGGCGATCGAAGAGGCGAAGCTGACCAAGGAGATGTTCGAACGCGAAGCGGAGGGCACCGCTGCCGACGTCGAGCGCAGCGTCGTTGAAGGGAGCGGGAAATGAGTTCGACCCCCAGCCGTCCGCCGGCCCCCGGTGCGCCCGGCCGTTCGGCCGCGGAGATTCGCCGCGACATCGACGTCCAGCGACAGCAGCTGGGCACCTCGGTCGAGGAGTTGCGCGGCAAGGTCACCGAGCTGACCGACTGGCGCCGGCAGGTGCGCGAGCACAAACAGGAGCTGATCTACGCCGCCGCCGCGGTGGGGTTCGTAGTCGGCGGCCTGGCGATGCTGCGCCGCCGCCGCCGCTAACGCGGCAGGGCGACGAGATCCGTCGGCACCGAGCCGACGCCAAGCAGGCCTGGGCCGACGTGGGCGCCGAGGACGGCGCCGATCTCCGAGGTGAAGACCGGGTCGCAGTTGAAGATCGCGTAGCAGTCTTCGATCAGCTGGTCGGCGGTCTCCTGATCCTGGATGTGCTGGACGACCCAGCCGTTGGCGCCCGATTCGTGGCGCTGGCGGGCGTAGTCGAGGAGGCGCTCCAGCGAGCGGGCGCGGGTGCGGACGCGCTCGACCGGGGTGATCTCCTCCTCGAGGGTGAGGATCGGCTTGATCTTCAGGGCGCTGCCGATCCAGGCGCGGGCGCCGCCGATGCGGCCGCCGCGCCGCAGGTACTCGAGGGTGTCGATCGCGAACCACATCTTCAGCGCCTGCCGCGTCTCCTCGGCGCGTGCGACGACGCCCTCGGCGTCGGCCCCGGCCGCCGCGGCGGCGCTGGCGCCGAGCGCGCAGAGGCCCATCCCGCCGGCGGCCGAGCGCGAGTCCATGACCCGGATCCGCTCCCCGCCCTTACCTTCCTCGATCAGCCGCTCGCGGGCCTGGCCAGCTGCCTCGAAGGTGCCGGAGATGCCGGAGGAGATGTGGATCGAAACGACCTCGCGCCCGGCGTCCAGCAGCGGCTCGTAGACGGAGATGAAGTCGCCGATCGAGGGTTGGGAGGTGGTGGCGCCGCTCTCGGAAGCGCGCAGGCGCTCGTAGAAGGAGGCGTAGTCGGCGACCTCGGCCTCGCGCTCCTGGTGCCCGTCGACCGAGACGTAGAGGCTGATCATCTGGATTTCCCGCTCCGCCAACATCTCGGTCGGGAGATAGGCGGTGCTGTCGCAGACGACGGCGGTCTCGGCGGGAGGCGTCAAGGCTGATCGATTCTGGCAGACGCAAGGCGGTCAGAGGCCCGGCGATCTGGCCGAATACTCAGAGATGTGCGCAGACCGGGCAGCCTGGCTCCGGCGTGACCTCCTGGCGCTGCACCTCCATCGTGCGCAGGTCGTAGATGTATGCCGTCCCGATCGAGGCGGGCTTGACCAGGCCGGTGAGGAAGTGCATGACCTCCATCGCAACCAACCCGCCTGTCAGTCCGCAGGCGGGGCCGAGGGTCGGGGCGGGGGAGCGGCCGGCGCCGCGCAGCTGCTCGATGACCGTCTCGTAGAGCGGATAGTCCCGTTTGGTGGCGATCTGCTCGCAGCAGTGGCAGCCGGTCTCGCCGGGCACGTAGAAGGGCCCGACGCGAGCGAGCGGCGGCTCGTGGCTCATGCTGATGTAGGGAATGCCGGCCTCGAAGCAGGCCGCGTTGCAGATGCGCTCGATCTCCTGCGGCGGCCAGTCGGCAGCGTCGACGACGATGTCGGCACCGGCGATGAACTCGGCGATCTCGGCCTGACTCTCCAATTGCCTGCCACAGGTCTCGACCTCGGTCTGGGAGTTGAAGGCGCGCAACCGCCGCGCCGTGGCCTCGACCTTGAGGGACCCGATGTCGGCCTCGGAGAACTGGACCTGTCGATTCAGGTTGCTGATCTCGACTCGGTCCCCGTCGGCCAGGCGCAGCCCCCCGATGCCGATGCAGGCAAGCTCGAGGGCGGTCCTGCCACCGAGGCCGCCGACGCCGAGGATGGCGACCGATGCCTTCCGGAGTCGGGATTGGCAGTCCACCGGGCTGACGCCGTTTTCGGCGACGTCGCTGAAATAGCGAAGCTGGCGATCGAAGCGCTCCAGCTCAGATGCGGGGAGCAGCTCGAACTCGGCGGCGTCCTCGATCAGCCCCAGATCCCGCATCTGACCGATTGCCGCGGCGGCGTCGGCGAAACGCCCCTCGAGATCGGCGAGCGCGTGGGTGCCGTCGAGGGCGCTGAGCAGGGCGCGCTCCTCCTCGTCAGGGGCCGTGATCGTGATCGCGTCGCCACTGGAGCGCAGCAGTAGGACGTCGCCGTCGGGGGTATCGATCCGCTCCAGCGTCCGTTTCAGCCGCGGGCGCTTCACCGACGCCTCGATCGGGCGATGCAGACGATCTTCCGGTCGCGCTCCTGATCGACCGGATCGCGGAGCTCGATCCGGCTCTCGGTTTCCTGCTGGCCGAGCATCGCGAGCGGCTCCAGGCCGGCGTCGGCCATCGCCACTTCCAGTTCGGGTTCGGTGAAGTGCCGCTGACGATGGACGTGCGGCTCGACGCCGGCCTCCGCGATGACAGCCTCGAAGGTGCCGCCGGCGTAGGCCGCGCTCGTATAAATCGAACGGAAAGCGGCCAGCGAATTGCTGTCGAACAGGAGCAGTCCGCGGGGCGAGAGATTCGCTCGCATTCCAACCAGGGCCCGCTCGAGATCGCCGTCCTCGGTCAGGTAATTGACGACGTCGTTGAGCGCCAGCACAAGGTCGAAGCGGCCGAGCAGGGGCAACTTGCGCAGGTCGGCGGTCGAGAGCGGTACTGCCACGCCGAATTTCCGTTCTGCCTGGGCGAGCATCGCCGGCGAGACGTCGCAGCCGACGATCTCCCAGCCACGACGGAGCAGCGGCTCGAAGGCCCTACCCGTGCCGCAGCCCGCGTCGAGCGCGCGTCCCACTCTGAGCCCGTGCGCCTCCAGCTCCGGGATCAGCACCGACCCGAGCCACAGCTCGTAGTCGTTCGTCGCCGTCAGCTCGTCGTAGGCCGGCGCCAGTGTCTCGTATGCCTGCCTGACCGCGTCCGTCATCTCCCCGTCTCTGTTCCCCCGCGATGTTCGTCTCGAGAAGTGCGGTGCCCCGCTCCGCCCCAGGTGCTGACCAGGGCACCGCGTTCAGCCATGGGCGCTAGGCGAGCTTTCCTTTCGAGCTGGGCGGAATGACTTGCGTCGTCACGCTGATCTGCATCGCACTTCACCTCCTCTTTGGTCGTGCTGCGAGTCGACCTCAAGGATTGCTGAATCTCGTTTCAGCAATGTATTTGAAACCAGCGGTGAATCGGCGACTTTGCGTCGAAGGGCTACCCTCTAGCGCTCGGTCTTTCTGGAGGAGAAGAGGACTTGGCGAGCAAACTGAGCCGGCGCCAGATCGTCGGGAACCACATCGAGGCGATGCAGCACCCGCTGCGCCGCGAGATCTGGAAGGTTCTCGTCGAGCGCGGGGTCGCCAGTCCCAAGGAGATCGCCGATGAGCTCGACGAGCGCACCGACCTCGTCTCGCATCACGTCAAGCGCCTGGTGAAGCTGGGCTTTGCCGAGCTCGCCAGCGAGAAGAAGGTCCGCGGCGCGATCGCCCACTACTACCGCGCGATCGAGCGCCCACTGATCGAAAACGACCAGTGGAACCAGCTCCTCGAGGAGAACCCGATGCTCGCCGAACACCTGATCGGACGGCTGATCCAGGCCCAGCTCGAGGACTACGAAGGCTCACTCAGGGCCGGCATTCTCGGCTCCGACGACGAGTGGTACATCGGCCGCTTTCCGGTCGTCGTCGATCCCGAGGGACTCGAGGAAGCGCTGAAGCTCGGGGATCGAATCGAAGAGGAGATCGCCGAGATCGAGCGCCGCTCAGCCGAACGTCGCGGCGAGTCGGGGGAGGACGCGGTGCCGATGGCCGTAAGTCTTGGCGTGATCAAAATGCCGAAGCGCTGAGGGCGCCGCGGCACCTGGCTACACTTGTTGAAGTGACCGAGACGTCAACCGCAGCAATCACCCTGTCCGAAAAGGCCGTCGAGAAGATCGGCGAGCTGCTGGGCGGCCAGGCCGACGGGGCCGAACAGGCCCTGCGGGTCGCCGTCCGCGGCGGCGGGTGCTCGGGTTTCCAGTATGCGCTCGCCTTCGACAAGCCGAAGGAGGACGATCACGTCTTCGAGGCCGACGGCGTCGCCGTCGTCGTCGACAAGGTCAGCATGCAGTTCGTCTTCGGGTCGGAGGTCGACTACGTGGAAGGCCTGCAGGGCGCGGGCTTCCAGGTCAACAACCCGAACGTCGTCGCCGCCTGTGGGTGCGGATCGTCTTTCCAAGTGAAAGACGACGCCCCAGCTGCCGCCGTTTAGGCGGCGCATCTCGGCGTCCTCGGTCGCTCGCGTGCAGAAGCACGCCACGCTCCCTGCGTCCTTGAGCTGCTTGCCTAAATGGCGGCAGAGCCGCTATTCGATTTGCAGAGGGGGCGATTGAGCGGGCGGCGCACTTGCAGGGGCCTGCGCGACCTCTGGCTGCTCGACGCCGAGGGACTCGGCCAGCTCGCCCGACTCGAACATCTCCTCGACGATGTCGGCACCGCCGACCAGCTCGCCGTTGACGTAGAGCTGGGGGAAGGTCTGCCAGTCGGCGATTTCGGCCGTCACTTCGCGGAGCGGCTGCAGCGCCGGCAGCACGTCGATCGCGCCGTACTCGACGTCCATCTGGTCGAGCACCTGCACGACCCGCATCGAGAAACCGCAGCGCGGCGCGTCGGGGGTGCCTTTCATGAAGAGGAGGACCGAGTTGGCCCCGATCAGCTCTTCGACTTTCGCTTTCAACTCTGGGTCAGCCATGGGCGCATTGTAGGGAGACGGGCTGGTGGGGCTCTCAGAGGCGCGTGACGATGAGGCCGGCGAGGCCCGCGAAGCCGGTCAGCATCGCCGCCATGATCCCGATGACGGCGTGGATCAGAGTGCGATGGAGCGCGCTCACGTCGGTACGTAGAGCCTGCAGCTCTACTTCGACCCGCCGGAAGGAGTCGTCGAGGCGTGAATCGGGCCAGTTGGTGCGTCCCCACTTCATGTGACGGACGCTAAAGAAGGAGGTGCGACGCATGGTGCGTCGATTGTAACTTTTTGTCTGCGGATTGGCAGCGAAACTGTATCGCTCGGCAGCTACCCCGCGACCTCGGTCTTGACCGAGAGCGCGTGGATCGTGCCGTCGTCGAAGCGCTCCTTGACGGCGGCCTTGACGAGGCGGTGTTGGTCGATCCGGGAGAGGCCGGCGAACTGGGTGGCGGCGACGACCGCCCGCAGGTGGTCGCCGTTGCCGGTTTCGTCGCTGACCTCGACCGCGGCACCCGGCAGCGCCGCCTCGATCATCGTCTTCAGCTCGCCCAGGTCGGCTGCCACGGGGGTTAGCTCGAGACCCTCTCGCCGATCGTCTCCAGCATCTCCTCGACGCGGACGAACTTGACGCGGGGGCGGCCGTGCGGCTCGCCACGGCCGATCTCCGCCTGGTCGATAGCCTGCCAGTCCTCGAAGCTGACGTAGCGGATGCCGCGCTCGCGCAGCAGCTCCTCGACGGCGCCGGGCTCGGGCTTCTCGGGCTCGAGCAGGTTCCCGGCCTCGACGTCGGCGAGCAGGTGCTGCACGGTCTCCAGCGCGTCTTTCTTGTTCGTGCCGATCACGCCGGAGGGCCCACGCTTGATCCAGCCGGCGGTGTAGTGACCGACCTTGTGCCCGGCGTCGTGAGAGTCGAGGACGCGGCCGCCCTCGTTGAGGATTAGGCCGCGCTTCCCGTCGAAGGGGACGCCCTCGATCGGGATGCCGGTGTAGCCGACCGAGCGCAGGACCAGGCCGCACTCCAGCTCTTCGCGCTCACCGGTGTCCTTGGCGCGCAGGCTGCCGCCTTCCTCGACCAGCTCGTTGCGGCCGACGACGATGCTCTCGACCTTGCCGTCGCCCTTGATCTCGACCGGCGAGGCGAGGAAGCGGAGGACGATCCGCCGGCGCTTGCCCTCGGGCGTGCGCTGCGAGAACTCCCTCAGCGTCTCGACGTTGACCCGGGTGGTCTTGTCGGCCTCGTCGGACTCGAGGTAGGCGGCGCTGGCCTGGTCGAGCTCGACGTCGGCGGGGTCGACGATCACGTCGGCGTCCTCCATCACCCCCAGCTCCTTGATCTCAGGATTGGTGAACGCCGCCTGGACCGGACCGCGGCGACCGAGGACGACGATCTCCTCGATCTCGCTGCGGTCGAGCAGCTCGATCGCATGATCGGCGGTGTCGGTCTGGCGCAGCTCGTGATCGGTCAGCGCCAGCATCCGCGCCACGTCCATGGCGACGTTGCCGTTGCCGATCACCACCGCCCGCTTCGAGGAAAGGTCGAAGTCGTGGTCGGCGTAGTCGGGGTGGGCGTTGTACCAGCCGACGAAGGCGGTGGCAGCGGCGCTGCCGGGCAGGTCCTCCCCGGGGACGCCGAGGCTGCGGTCGGTCTCGCAGCCGACCGTGAAGACGATCGCGTGGTAGAGCCGCTCGAGGTCCTCGACCTCGATGTCGTGGCCGATCTTGACGTTGCCGAAGAAGCGGAAGCCATCGCGCGCCGCCGTTTTTTCGTAGACGCGGGTCACCGACTTGATCTTCGGGTGGTCCGGAGCGACGCCGCCGCGGACCAGGCCGAACGGGGTCGGCAGGCGGTCGAAGAGGTCGACCTGGGCGTGGGACTCGCCGTCCTTGAGGATGTGCTCGGCGGCGTAAAAGCCGGACGGGCCGGCGCCGACGATGGCGACTCGAAGTGGGTTCTCAGCGCTTCCGATCTTGCTCATGTCTCTCTATCTGTGCCGGATTCGGGGAGCGCGAAAGGATAGGGAATGCGCCGTTGGCGGCGATTCGGGGCGCTACAGCTGCGTGGCGATGAGGCCGAGGACCGCCGCGATCAGGCCGATGAAGGCGGCAACGAGGGCCCCGCCGACGTGGAGCATGGTGCGCTGGAGCGCGTCGATACGGCCGTCGACACGCGCGAACCCCGCGTCCATCCGACCGGCCAGATCGTCAACTCGTCGCCCGACGTCGCCGACGCGGCCGTTGAGGTCGTCGAGGCGGGAGTCGGTCCAGGTCGATCGCATCTGCTTCATGCCTTCCAGGCTAGCGGGGTCAGGCGCGTATGTTGCGCACAGAAGTGTAACTTTTCGTCTGCGCTCTAGCCGAGTGCCGGCGCTTCGGCGACGACGCTGCTGGGCGTGCCGTCGAGGGCGTCGAGGGCTTTGCGCACCGACATCGCCACGCAGGTGAAAATCGGGGTCTCCAGCTCGGTGTACTCGCTGGACTCGGTCGGGCGCAGCTCGTTGACGAGTTCGAGGAACATGCCCGGGTCATCGCCCTCGAAGCAGACGACGAACTCCTGGTCGTCGATCCCGTAGGAGTAGGTCGTGTTGATCGAGATGTCGGGATAGCGGCGGCCGACCTCGATGTGACTTTTCATGATCCGCCCCCGCTCCTCCGGCGGCAGCCCGTACCAGCGGCGCTGCTTGACCATCGGGTAGAGGAAGAGGTACTTGCGCTCGGAGGTGCAGATCTCCGGCCGCGCCTGCTCCTCCGAGTAGGGCGATGGTTTGGTCATCGAGAGGAACGAGTGGGGCGTGCTGGCCCATTTGGCGAGGCCGCTCTGGCCAAGCACGACGTGGAAGGTGTGGATGTCGTCGAGGTTCGGGCTCTGGGTGAGCAGGACCAGGTCGACGTCTCCACGCGTGCCTATGGTTGAGTACGCGCGCAGCGAGCGGTCGACCCCGTAGTCCTCGCAGGCGGCGAGGAACTCCTCCTTGTCGGCGGCGCGGAGCTCGGGGTCCCGACGGCGCCAGGCTGGATCGATCTTGAAGAACGTGAACTTGGCGAAAGTGCGGTCGGCCATCTGGGGAGGGACGATAGCGCTCGTCGTTCTGGGGGCCGTGGGTGGGGTTTCGCTTAACTTTTTCGGCGTTGCGCAGGCGGCCGTCCGAGCTTCGGGTGCCGAAAAAGTACAAGACGCTTCACCCCACCCACAGACCCCAGAACGCGTGACGCTGGCGTGGCTCCCCGCTGGCACGAGCGTTGGTGAATTGGCTGCTGCTGGGTTCTCCCCGGGGGTTATGAGTGCGGGGTTGGGGAAGGTCCCGGCGTTGCAGACTTACCTCGACGTTGGGCAGGGGAATCGGGTCTTCGGTTCGCTCTATGGCTCGGATCTGCCGCCGTTGGGGCGGGAACCGGATTGCCCCGCCTGGGAAAAGGCCGTGAACCGCCGGGCCGCATCGGCTCCGGCGGAAATCGAGCCGTTTCTGCTGGAGGACGAAGCCCGGGCGCATGGGGTCGCGGTCATCGACGAGGCGAGCCCGGAATGCGTGTTCGGCGGCGCCGACGGGGGGGAGGGTTCGACCGGACGCGGGGCACTCGAATTCACGGAAGCAACCGTCGCGACCATTCGCCGGAAAGCCAGCTCGCTTCGCCCGCGGGAACTGCTTGTCGCGATCGCGCGGCCGACTGGGGCGAACGACGATCCGGTGGCGATTGGGATCGCGGGGCGGGGGGTTGACGGGAACCTCACCTCGGACAGCACCCGGACCGATGGGTACGTGCTTTCGACGGATGTGGCGCCGACGGTTCTGGGGCATTTCGGGATCGAGGTGCCGGGGGCGATGTCGGGGCAGGCGATTCGCTCGGAGGGGGCGGTCGATCCCGCGGCGATCGAGTCGCTGACGGCGCGGATGGGGGTGATCTCTTCGCGGCGGGGGCCGGTGATCGGGCTCAGCCTCTTGGCTTGGGTTGTCGGGTTGGTGCTGCTTGCGGCTGTGAGCCGGGGAGGGTTGGCGAGGGCGGGGGTGAGGTTGGTCGGGGTTTCGGTGCTGCTGCTGCCGGCGGTGCTGCTGGCCGGGGCGGCGATCGAGCCAGGGCAGACGCTGGAAACGCTGCTGGTGATGGCTGGGGCGCCGCTGCTCGGCGGTCTGGTCCTGGCGCTGCTCGGCGGCTATCGGGCGCTGGCGGTCGCCGCGGCGCTGACGATCACGGCGTACGCGGTCGACGTCGTCGTCGGGTCGCCGTTGACGAGCCTCTCGCTGCTCGGCCCCAACCCCGGCCTCGGCGTGCGCTTCTACGGGATCGGCAACGAGCTCGAGGCGCTGCTTGCGGTGCTCGTGGTGGCTGGTACCGGAGCCGGCCTGGCGGGGTTCGCGCCGCGTTCGTCCCCACGCGCGGCGGCGACGGCGTTCGTCGCGGTCGGGATCGGCGCGGCCTTCGTGTTCGCTGCCGGCCGCTTCGGCGCCGACGTCGGCGCCGCGATCGTCTTCCCGATCGGCGCCGCGGTTGCCGCGGCCGCGGTGGCGGCGCACCGGCGGCGCACCGCCCTGCTCGTGATCGCGGCGCCGTTGGCGGTGCTGGCGCTGCTGGCGCTGGTCGACCTCGTCTCCGGCGCCAACGCCCACCTGACGCGGTCGGTGCTGGACGCCGGCGGGCTGGGCGACCTCGCCGATGTCGCCCAGCGCCGCTTGCAGCTCTCCGCGCACAGCTTCACCCGCCCGATCGTCTTCGTCTTCCTGCCCCTGATCGCCGCTCTCGTGGCGCTCGCGATCGCCCGCCGGGAGCAGTTGCGTAGCTGGGTCGATGGGCGGCCGGCGGTGCGGGCCGGCCTGCTCGGGGGCGCGGTCGCCACGGTCGCCGGCACCCTCGCCAACGACTCCGGCGCCCTGCTGTTGGAGATCGGCGCCGCCTACCTGCTTGTTTTCGTCGGCTTCGCCTGGGCCGAGGCGCCTGGAGAGGCCGACCGATCAACTACCCTTAGCGGTCCGTGCGGATAGCTCTCGTCTCGCCATATTCCTGGTCCTACCAGGGCGGCGTGAACCGGCACGTTGAGGCTCTCGCCGAGGAGTTCATCGGCCGTGGCCACGACGTTCGCGTCCTCGCTCCCTTCGACCCCCCCGGGCGGGTCAGTCGGGTCCTGCACCGGGCCGCTCCGGAATCGCGCCAGCTTCCCGATTACATGGTCCCGCTGGGGCGGACGATGGGCTTCGGCGCCAACGGCTCCGTCTCCAACCTGGCTCCCTTCCCGGCCGGCGGAGTCATCGCCCCGCGGCGCGCCGTCCGCAAGGAGGAGTTCGACGTCATCCACGTGCACGAGCCGCTGGTGCCGCTGGTCGGCTGGAACGCGACCCTTGGCGCTCGGATCCCGGTGGTCGGCACCTTCCATAGCTACTCGACCAAGGCCCTGCCGAACTACATCGCCAACGCCATCGGGGCCCGCCGCGTCTTCAATCGCCTCTCCGGTCGCATCGCCGTCTCCGAGGCCGCCGCCTGGACCGGGCGGCGCTGGTACGGGGGCGACTACACGATCATTCCCAACGGCGTCGACGTCGCGGCGGCGCCGACCGCGCCGGTGCCGCCGTCCGAGGAGCTGCGGCTGCTGTTCGTCGGCCGGCCCGAGGAGCGCAAGGGGCTGCCGATCCTGCTCACCGCCTTCGGCGCCCTGGTCGAGCACGTCCCCTGCCGGCTCAGCATCGTCGGCGCCGAGCGCGAGGACGTCCTGCGCTACCTCTCGGACCCGGAGTTGATGTCTTCGATCGACCTCCATGGCCGCGTCTCCGGGCCGCGCCTCTGGGACGAGATGCATCGCGCCGACCTGCTCTGCGCGCCATCGCTCTCCGGCGAGAGCTTCGGGATGGTGCTGACCGAGGCCTTCGCCGCCGGCACCCCGGTCATCGCCTCGGCGATCGCCGGCTACAGCGACGTCGTCACCGACGGGGTCGACGGACTCTTGGTGCCGCCCGCCGATCCGCAGCGCCTCGCCGAAGAGCTGCAGCGGGTCTACCACGAGCCGGAGCGGCTGCGAGCGATGGGAGAAGCGGCGCGCCGCAGCGCCCAGCGCTATGCCTGGCCCCACATCGCCAACCAGGTGGCCGAGGTCTACGAGCGGGCGATCGAGGCGCCGCGGCCGGCTACCGCCCGCGAGCGGGCGGCGCACTGGGCCGGCCTGCGCCCGGCCGACGGCAAGCCACGCAGGCCCGCGCAGCGGCTGCCCTCGCTCGACCCGTCTCCCGCCCAGGCCGGCCCCCGCCGGCGACAGGTGGCGCGGCGCCTCGCGCTTGTCGTCGCCGGTGCCCTCGGCGTCGGCCTGACCGTGCTGGCGGCGCAGAAGATCGGCGTCGACAAGGTCGTCGAAAGCATCGTCCGCTCGAACCTGACGCTGGTCCTCGTCGCCTGTGCCCTGATGGCGGTCTCGCTCTTCTTCCGCGCCGCTTCCTGGTACTGGATCGCCCGCGCGGCGCTGCCCGGTCGCTCGATCCGGCGCCGCGACGTCACCTCGGCGACGATGATCGGGGTGTTGATGTCGGCGACCCTGCCGGCCCGCCTCGGTGAGCCCGCCCGCGCTCTGACCCTGGCCCGGCGCACCGGCCGCATGCGGGAAACCTTCCCGGTCCTGCTCGGCACCCTGGTCTCGCAGACGCTCTTGAACCTCGTGGCGCTGGCCCTGCTCGGCGCGATCATCGTCTCGACCACGCCGCTCTTCCACTCCGGCACCCAGAAGCTGTTCGCTTTCAGCCTGGTGCCGCTCTTGCTGCTCGTTGTGGTCCTGGTGGCGCCGGCGCTGATGCGCCGCAACGGCAACGGCCGCCTCGCTCGCCTTGGCGCCGGCCTGCACCGGGCGCTGATCCAGGTCCGGGCTGGGCTGGCCGTGTTTCGCAATCCGCGCCGCGGCGCCGCCGCGGCCGCCGCGCAGCTGGGCGCCTGGGCGATCCAGCTCTCGGCCTGCTGGGCGCTTCTCTACGCGCTCGGGCTCAACGGCAAGGCGGGGATCGGCGCTGCCGCTGCGGTGCTCTTCGCGGTCAACGTGACGGCCGTGGTGCCGGCCACCCCCTCCAACATCGGCGTCTTCCAGCTCGCGGTGATCAGCGTTCTGCACACCGGGTTTGGAGTCGGCACCCCCGATGCACTCGCCTATGGGGTGATCCTGCAGGCTGTCGAGATCGCAACCGCGGTGGCCCTGGGCCTGCCGGCGCTGGTCCGCGAGGGGCTTACCTGGAGCGACCTGCGGATACAGGCGCTTCAGACGGCCCCGGTGCGCCTGGAGCCGGAGCCGCGCGCCCGAGGCGAAGCCAGGCGCGAGAGCGTCCGCGCCTAAACAGGAGTCTTCGTCCACTAAAAGATTTCGCTCCGGTTCGACTAGCATGGGCGCGTGAGTGGGGTGGACTTCGACGCCGGCGCTCTTGAGTCGGCCGCACAGCTCTTTCGGCGCGAGATCTGGCGCACGCCTCCGCCCGACGCGATCGCCGAGTGCGGCATCGAGGTGCAGTCCTTCGGCCCACTGCAGGTGACCGTCTTCGCCGAGCTGGGCGACGTCAAGAGCGCCAACCTGATCACGGGGGCGGCTGAGCCCAATGCCGTCTCCGGCGGCCACCTGGCCGATGCGGTCGAATGGATCGGGTCGCGCGGCGTCGAGTACTGCGTCGCTGTCGCGGAGGGCCGACCGGGCAGCGGTGAGGCGGAGGATTGGCTCAACCGCAGCCGCTTCGAGCAGGACGGTTGTTGGCATACGTTCGTCCGCGACAGCGATCCGTCCGACCTGCCGCAGATGCCCGGCATCGAGATCCTCGAGCTTGGCGACGACGAAGGCGAAGGGATGAGCGCGATCGCCGCCGAGGGGCTGGGCCTCCCCGAATGGGCCGGCACCCTCTTCTTCGACCTGCCGAGCCGTTCGCGGTGGCACTGCTACGTCGCTCTGCTCGACGGCGAGCTCGCCGCCTGCGGAGCGATGATGGTCGAGGGCACGTTCGCCGAGCTCGGCGTCGATGCCACCCGGCCTCCGGCGCGGGGGCGGGGATGCCAGCTGGCGCTGCTCCGGCATCGCATCGAAGTCGCCCGCGAACTGGGTTGTAAGACGCTGTTTGCCGAGGTCGGCTGCAACGTGGGCAGTGTCGCCATCACCCGCGGCAACCTCATTCACGCTGGCTTCAGCGAGGCCTACGGCAGTCGGGTCTGGCACCTCTCTCCGTCGCTCGGGATCTATTGAAACGCCGCAAATTCCTCATACAGAAGGTTTCTTGACAAATACCGAAATGTACCCATAGAGTCGGAGGACCAGACGGAAAGGGGTATGAGCCATGGGGGATATGGCCACTCTGGAGTACGACTCCGACGCGCTCGAGCGTGTTGCGCAGCAGTTCCGCCGCGATATGTGGAACTCCGTGACCGCCGACGCTGTGAGCGAATCGGGCGTCGAGTTGCGCCGCTTTGGCCCGGTTCAGGTGACGGCCTTCGCCGACCTACCGGAAGCCGAGGGCCTCAACCAGATCGAGGGCGCTGCCGAGCCCGGCGCGGTCGAGCAGGGCCACCTCTCCCGGGCGATCGAATGGATGCGCTCGCGTGAGGTCGACTATCGCGTGCCGGTGGCCGAGGGCAGGCCCGGCACCGGGGTGGCGAAAGACTGGCTCGGCAGGCGTGGCTACGAGCGCGGCGGCGGCTGGGTGAAGCTGGTCCGCGATGCCTCGCCGCCCGACTGGCCGGCCGATCCGCGCGTCGAGATCTTCGAGCTGGGCGAGGACGAAGCCGACGGCGAAGGTCTCTGCGACATCGTCTCCGAAGCCTTCGAGCTGCCGCTGACCGCCGGAGCCCTCTTCTTCTCGTTGCCGCAGGCGCCCAACTGGCGTTGCTACACGGCGGCCCTGGACCGTGAGGAAGGCATCGTCTCCACCGCCTCGATGATGGTCAGCGGCGGGATCGCCAGGCTCGGGCTGGCCGCGACGCGGCCGGGTCGCTGGGGATTCGGCTGCCATCGGGAGCTGCTGCGGCGCCGACTCGCCGACGCGGCCGACGCCGGCTGCCACACCGTCTTCGCCGAGTTGGACGACTCCGAAGGCAGTCGCATGGAGGGCGCCCGCCACAACCTCCTGGAGGCCGGCTTCCGCGTCGCGTACGGCAGCCGTGACTGGCAGCGCCCGGCGCTGCACCCAGCGACACCCGTCTACTGACTCAGCTGCCGAGTGGCTCGGCGGCGGGCGCCGGCGCCTCGTTCTCGGGCTCCGACTCGGGCGGCAGCTCGCCGCCGCGGTCGGTGCCGGCGATCAGCTCGTCGGGCGCCTTCTCGGCGGGGATGAAGCCCGACTTCATGCCGAAGTAGACGGCCTGCGGATGGTGGGCGACGATCGCCACCGTCGACTGCTCGGGCAGCACCGCATAGCCCCCCGAAAGGGTCATGCCGATCTCTTCGAGGCCGAGCAGGCGCCAGACCTTCTCGTGCTCGGATTGGTCCGGGCAGGCGGGGTATCCCCACGAGTAGCGCCGACCCTGGTCGGGCTCGATGCCGAGCTCGCGGCGGATCCCGGCGTGGAGCCACTCGGCGAGTCCCTCAGCTGACTGCACCCCGAGCCCGTGGACGTAGAGCTGTTCGGCGAACTCACCTTCGCTCTCCAGCCGCTCGATCAGCTCGGTGACCTCGGGCCCGACGGTGACGCCCTGCAGGGCGACCAGGTCACGTTCACCCGAGTCGATCGGGCGGAAGAAGTCGGCCAGGCAGATCCGGTCGTGCCGTGGCTGGCGCGGGAAGACGAGCCGCTCGAGCTCGCGCTCAGGATCCTCGGGGTCGAAGACGACCAGCTCGTTGCCGTCGGCGTTGCAGGGGAAGTAGCCGAGCCGCGTGCGCGGCCGCAGGTAGTCCTGCTCGCGCCACATCCGCTCCAGGCGGGGGGCGAAGCCCTCCTCCTCGGCGGTTCCCTCGACCAGTTCCCGCCAGGCCTCGCCCTTGACCCCGCGCCCGCCCCAGTGCAGCTTGAAGAGCACGTGGCGGTCGAGGTAGGGGAAAACCTCGTTGAGGTCGACGGGGATCTCGCGCACGCCGAGGAAGGGCGGGGTCGGGATCGGCACGTCGATGCGGGCCTCCGAGCGGACGCTGTCGTCGCTGGTCGGCGGCCCGTCGTCCACCACGACCGGCTTCTCGCGCAGCTCCTTGGCCTCGGCGCGGATCCGCTCGACCAGCGACGCTCGCGCGCCCTCGTCGACCAGCGCGTCCATCGTGTCGAGGCCCTGGAAGGCGTCCTTGCAGTAGAAGACCCCCGGCTCGTAGACGTCGTCGGACTCCCTCCCATGGGGGTAGAGCGTGCGCCGGCCGAAGTCGCGGTTGATCGCGGCGCCGCCGATCAGGACCGGGAACTCGAGCCCCCGCTGGTGCAGCTCCTGGACGCAGATCGGCATCTGCTTCGAAGTCGAGACGAGCAGGGCGGAGAGGCCGATCGCGTCGGCCTCGTTCTCGAGGGCGGCCTCGATGATCGCGTCGACCGGGACCTGCTTGCCGAGGTCGATCACCGTGTAGCCGTTGTTGGTGAGGATCGTGTTGACGAGCGACTTGCCGATGTCGTGGACGTCGCCGAACACGGTCGCGATCACCACCTTGCCCTTGGTGTGGCCGTCGATCCGGTCCAGGTGATTCTCGAGCTGGGCGACGGCGCGCTTCATCACTTCCGCCGACTGCAAGACGAAGGGCAGGATCAGTTCGCCGGCACCGAATTTGTCGCCGACCTCCTTCATCGCCGGCAGCAGCACCTGGTTCAGGGTCGGAACGGCGCCGATCTTCTCGACCGAGCGCTCGATCTGGTCCTCGACCCCGTCCTTCTTGCGGCGCAGGATGTGCCAGTGCAGGGCTTCCTCGGGCTCCATCTCGGCGGTCGGGTCGGCCGCTTCGGCCTCGCTCTCTTCGCCTTTCGACTCGAAGTGGGCGATGAAGCGCTCGAGGGCGTCGTCGCGACGGTTGAAGACGAGGTCGTCGGTCAACTCGCGCTCCTCGTCGGGGATCTCCGAGTAGGGCGTGATGTGGTTCGGGTTGACCATCGCCAGGTCGAGCCCGGCCTCGACGCAGTGGTGGAGGAAGACCGAGTTGAGGACCGCCCGCGGGCGGGGGGAGACCCCGAAGGAGACGTTGGAGACGCCGAGCGAGGTCTTGACGCCGGGGATCTCGGCCTTGATCCGGCGGATCCCCTCGATCGTCTCCACCGCCGAGGGCTTCCACTCCTCGTCGCCGGTGGTGAGCGTGAAGGTGAGCGCGTCGAAGATCAGCGCCTCGGGGTCGAGGCCGTGTTCGTCGCAGGCGATCTCCTTGATCCGTTGGGCGATCTCGACCTTGCGCTCGGCCGTCTTCGCCATCCCCACCTCGTCGATCGTCAGCGCGATCAGAGCCGCTCCGTGGGCCTTGGCCAGCGGGATCACCGTGTCGGCCTTGTCGCGACCGGCCTCGAGGTTGATCGAGTTGACGATCGCCCGGCCGGGAATCTGCTCGAGCGCCGCCTTCAGCACCTCAGGTTCGGTCGAGTCGACCTGGATCGGCGCCGGCTGCGTCAGCGAGACTCGCTTCACCACAGCGCTCATCTGCTCGTCCTCGTCCTGGCGCTCGGTCAGCGCCACGCAGACGTCGAGCACGTGGGCGCCGCCTTCGACCTGGTCTTCGGCGACTTGGACGAGGCCGTCGTAGTCGTCGGCGAGCAGCAGTTCCTTGGCCTTTTTCGAGCCCTGCGAGTTGACCCGCTCGCCGACTAGGGTCGGCCGCGGTTCTTGTACGAGCGGGGTGGAGGTCATCATCGAGGAGACCTCGATCTGGCCCGGCGCCGGGCGCTCGGCGGGCACGCGGCCGTCGACGCGCTCGCGGATCGCGGCGATGTGCTCCGGGGTGGTGCCGCAGCAGCCACCGACGATGCCGACGCCGTAGCGCTCGACGAACTCGCCCAACGTCGCCGCGAGGGGCTCGGGCTGTTCGGGGAAGATCGTCTCGCCGTCGGGCCCCTGCAGCGGCAGGCCGGCGTTGGGGATGCAGTGAACCGGCAGCGGGCTGTGCTCGCCGAGGAAGCGGATCGCGTCGCGCATGTCCTCGGGACCGGTCGAGCAGTTGAGCCCGATCACGTCGACGTCGAGGGCGGCGAGCGTCGTCAGCACCGCCTGGATGTCGGTGCCGAGCAGCATCTTGCCGCCGTTTGGCAGCAGCGAGACGCTGGTCTGGATCGGCAGCCGCCGCCCGGTCGCCGCGAAGGCCTCGCGGGCGCCGAAGATCGCCGCCTTGACCTCGAGGATGTCCTGGGCCGTCTCGATGATGATCAGGTCGGCGCCGCCATCGACCAGACCGCGCGCCTGTTCGGCGAAGACCGAGACGAGCGTGCCGAAGGAGATGTCCCCGAGCGTCGGGTCGGTCGAGGCGGGCAGGAAGCCGGTCGGTCCGATCGAGCCGGCGACGAAGCGATCCTCGCCGGCGGCCCGGCGGGCGATTTCCGCTGCCTTCGTGTTGATCTCGAGGGTGTGCTCGCCGAGACCCCACTCGTCCAGCTTCAGCCGCGAGCCCTGGAAGCTGTCGGTCTCGACGACCTCCGCACCCGCTTCGAGCATCGAGGTGTGGACCCCCTCGATCACGTCGGGACGGTTCAGGACCAGCGCCTCGTGGCATTTCCCGGCGAGGCCGCCGTAGTCCTCCTGGGTGAGCTCGAACTGCTCCAGGGTCGCGCCCATGCCGCCGTCGAAGACGACGACGCGCTCGCGCACCGCGGCGATGTAGTCACGTTCAGCCATGAACCTGAAGAGGCTACCGGGACGCCGAATGGCCAAGCTTGGCCTGGGCGTGGGCGTCAGCTGGCGATCAGGGCGGCGATGATCCCAAAAGCGCCGGTCAGGAGGGCGATCCAGACCAGGTCGATCCGCTTGTTGACAGCGGCGAAGGCCGCGGCGAATTCGGTGCGCTGCTGCTCGAACATCCTCGCCATTTCAGCCCGGTGCTCTTCGAACTGCTGGTTGGTTTCGGCTCGATGCTGCTCGAACTGTCGGGTGAGTTCCACACGCTGCTTCCCAAACTCCGCGCGCTGCTGCTCGAACTGCCGAGTGAATTCCGCGCGCTGCTGCTCGAACTGCCGAGTGAACTCGGCTCGCAGCTCCTCGAACTGCCGGGCGAACTCGCCTCTCTGCTCCTCGAACTGCCGAGTGAACTCAGCGCGGTGCTCTTCGAACTGACGGTCGGTCTCGGCTCGCTGCTGTTCGAACCGATCGAAGCTCTCGGTCTGCAGTCGCTCGAAATGCGCGACGCCTTCGGTCCGGATCTGTTCGGACTGTCCGCCGGCCTCGGATCGCAGCTGCTCAATCTTGCTTTCGAGCCGCAGGAACCGGTCGTCGACTCGCGCGAAGCCGGCATCGACGCGCTGCGCCAGGTCGTCCATGCGGTCGTCGGTCCAGGTCTGCCTCATTGCCTCCATGAGGGTGGCACTGTAGACAAAAAGATGCAACCGATGGTGTGCAAAATCGACCGAAAGAGTGGAATCTTGCGGCCGATTTCGTAACGGCGCGGCGCTCAGCCGCGCAGGCCGAGGCGGCGCTTCAGGTCGCGGGCGTTGAAGGCCTGGGCGATGCGGCCGACGAGGCCGCGGCGAGCACGGGTGTAGGGGTACCAGGTCGGTTCGCGCTTACCGCCGAAGCGGGTGATCACGACCGACTCGGGGCGGCAGTACTTCTTGATCCCGCCTTCGCCATGGCGGCTGCCGATCCCGGACTGCTTCCAACCGCCCATCGGCACGTCGGAGGCTAGGTAGTTGACGAGCACGTCGTTGACGTTGACGGCGCCGCACTCGACCCGACGCGCGACCTGCTCGGCTCGATCCTTCTCGCCAAAGACTGAGCCGGAGAGGCCGTAGCGGCTGTCGTTGGCGAGCCGCAGCGCCTCCTCGGCGTCGCGCGCCTTCATCACCCCGACCACCGGACCGAAGGTCTCGTCGCGCATCACCTTCATCGAGTGATCGACGTCGACCAGGACCGTCGGTTCAAAGTAGTCGCCGGGCCCCGCGACCGGCCTGCCGCCGGTCAGTGCCCGGGCGCCGCTGGCGAGCGCGTCATCGACGTGGTCCTTGACGATCGCCGTCTGGTTGGGCGAGGTCATCGCGCCGACGTCGGCGTCCCAGCCGGTCGAATCCGGGCCCTGGCGCAGCTTTCCCACTTCCGTGGTCAGCTTGGCGACGAACTCGTCGTAGGCCGGCTCCTCGACGTAGATTCGCTCGACCGACATGCAGATCTGACCCGCGTTCATCATTCCGCCCCATGCCGCGGCGTTGGCGGCGCGGTCGAGGTCGGCGTCGGCGAGGACGATCATCGGGTCCTTGCCGCCGAGCTCGAGACTGACCGGGGTCAGCGTCTCGGCGGCACGCGCCATCACCTTGCGCCCGGTTCGGTCGGAGCCGGTGAACTGGATGAAGTCGACGGCGTCGACCAGGGCGCCGCCGGTCTCGCCGATGCCCTGCACGCAGTCGAGCACGTCGGGGCCACCGATCTCGCTCTTCCAGGCCTCGACCACCTCGGCGAGGCCGAGCGGCGTGAACTCGGAGGGCTTGATGACGACCGCGGCGCCGGCCTGCAGGGCGGGGATCGCGTCGCCGAGGGCGAGGATCAGCGGGAAGTTCCAGGGGCTGATGATCCCGACCACCTGGTGCGGCCGGTACTGGACCCGCAGCTTCTTCGAGGCCAGCAGCGGCGAGTGGGGGCGAATCTTGTCCTCGCCGATGAACTCGGCAGCCTTGCCGCCGTAGAAGTTGATCAGGTCGGCCAGGTAGGCGGGCTCGTTGGAGGCGTCGGCGCGCACCTTGCCGGTCTCGCGCTGCATCGTGTCGAGCACCCGATCGGAGTTGTCGAGCAGCCAGTCGCGCAGCTTGCCGAGCCAGTGGTAGCGGCCCTCGATCCCCATCGCCTCCCACTCGGCCTGGTTGCCGCGCACCCGGGCCACCTTCTCCGCGACCTGCGCGGGGGAGTCGATCGCCACGGTGGCGATCCGCTCGCCGGTCGCGGGGTTGAGGACCTCGAACTGGTCCTCGGCGGTCGCGCCGCCGTTGACCGCGTTGCCGTCCGTCTGCTCCCTGCCGACCGTTCCGCTCTCCACCGCTGCTCCCTTCGTCGCCTCGACGGGAATGCGCCCGCCGACGGTTTGGCTGGTCAGCCAACTGTAGCCGCCGCCGCCCGATCCGGCGAGAAATGGCCTCAGCGTTCGACCAGGCGGAAGACCGGGCCGTCGAGCGAGCAGACGTAGAGGTGACCGCGATCGTCTTCGCCGAAAGAGCTGGGACTGTCGACGTGGAGGCCGAGCCTGTGGTCGCCGCCGGCCCGCTTGAGATGGGGGGCGAGGCTGCGCAGCTGTCCCTCGCAGAGGTCGGCGTAGACGTAGCGCTTGTAGAGCGAGCGAAGGCCGCGGTCGCGGACGACGTAGCCGCCGATGATGGAGCAGCTGCCGGCACGGCTGTGGGGATAGGCGAAGATCGGCGCGACGGTGCCGCCGGGGTCGGGAGTGCCGCTGTTTTCGTCGGTGTATGGGGTGCGCCCCTCGAGGGCGTCCCAGCCGAAGTTGGCGCCGGAGGCGGCTGCGACCGTCGTGTAGTCGAGCTCCTCGAAGCGATTCTGGCCGACGTCGCCAATCGCGATTCGCGGCTGCCCGGTGCTGATCGTGTCGAAGGAGAAGCGGAAGGGGTTGCGGAGGCCGTAGCTGTAGATCTCGTCCCGGCCGGGCCTGTCGACGAAGGGGTTTGAGGAGGGCACGCTGTAGGGCTGCCCGCCGGACGGGCGCGGGTCGATCCGCAGCAGCTTGCCGAGCAGCACGTCCTTATTCTGGGCGTTGTTGGGAGGGTCGCCGCCGGAGCCGCCGTCGCCGGTGCCGAAGTAGAGGAGGTCGCCGAGGAACTGCAGCTGGCCGCCGTTGTGATTGGCGTTGACAGGGTGGGGGATGACGATCACCTGGCGGCGTGAGCCGGGGTCTGCGCGAGTGGCGCTGCGCCGCTGGAATTCGTCGATGCGGATGTTGCCGGCGGCGTCCGTGTAATAAACGTAGAAGCGGCCGCTGCCGGCGTAGTCCGGGGGGAAGGCGATCGAGAGCAGGCCGCGCTCGCCGCCGGAGGAGACGTCGCCGCGGATGTCGAGGAACGGCTGGCCGAGGCGGTGGCCGCCGCTGAGGACCTCGACCACGCCTTCCTGCTCGACGACGAAGAGCAGCTTTGGGAAGCCCGGCGCGCCGGTGACGTAGACGGGCTGGTCGAACCTGCCGATCTGCTTCAGGGCGAGTCTGCCGCGGGCAACCGTGGCGGTCGGGGCCGTCCGCGTGCCCTCCGGCGAGGGCCCTTCGGCGGATCCGCAGGCGGGCAGGCCGAGGCCGATCGCGACGGCGAGGAGGAGCGAGCCGGCGGCGCGGAGTCCCATCGGCGAGACGGTACCCGGCCGCCGAGGGCCTATTCGCCCTTGCCGGCGCCGCCCTTGATTTCGACCACTTCGCCGTCTTCGGTCACTTCGGTTTCCGGCAGTTCGCTGGTGACGTCAACGACGAAGGAGCCGCCAGGTGCGACGCCACCGCTGGTCTTGGCGTGGATGTCGCTGGCGAGGCCAGCCCCGACCCGGTAGAGCACCGTGTAGTGGCCCTGCCGGACCGCGGTCAGCTTCCAGGCCGCGTCGGTCGTCTCGCCTGGCTTCAGCGGCCCCAGGGCAAACGTCTTCGGGTTCGAGGTCGAGGCACCGCCGGCGTTGCTCAAGCCGTCCAGTTTCGGATAGCCGGCGGCGAGGACCCAGGCGGGTCGGTCGGCCTGGGCGACGCCGACGGTCGCGTCGCGCACTCCGAAGGGAAGGGTCGAGCCGGAGCCCTGCTTGCCGGCCAGCGAGATCGTCACGGTGAGGGTCGGCAGCGCCTTGTGACCGGTGTTGCGGATCCCGAGCCGCAGCAGCGAGGTCTGCCCGAGGTCCTGGTCGGTCGGGAAGCTGGCTTCGGTCACCTTCAGGTGGTAGGTGCCGGCCTGTTCGTTGGCGTCCGACGACGAGCCACCGCAGGCGCCGAGCAGCGCCGCCACGGCCACGGCGGCAACCCCGGTCGCGGTGGCTCGGAGGCGGGTGCGCCGGGAATGTGTTCCGGTCCCCCGCAAAGCGGCCGCAACATAGCACGGGGTTCCGCGCCTGCAGGGGCTTTCCAGAGCCGCAGGGGCGGGGTTAGCGGGATCTCAACACTCGGCTAACGGATCGTCCCGACCCATCCCATAGACTCCGAAATCTAGGAGTGGGGCGCCGATAGGCCGGCGCAGCTCGTCGGAGGAGAGATGGTCGGATCCGCGGTGAACAGGGCGTTTTCGCCCGCCAGGTCGCTGTTCGAGCAGGTCGGGGACATGATGATCCTCACTGCCCGCACGCTCGTGTCCGCGGTGCGGCCGCCATACCCGTACGGCGAGGAGTTCATCGGCCAGTTCCTCTTCGCCCTGCAGCTCTGCTGGTTCCCGCTGCTCGTCTCCACCGTCGCCTTCGGCTTCGGTGCCCCTGGCCTGCAGGCCTCTAACTTCCTCTCGCTGTTTGGCGCTCTCGACCGGCTCGGCGGCTTCTTCGTGCTCGCCTCGATCCGCGAGTTCGCGCCCTTCGTGACCGCCGTCGTCGTCGCCGGCGTCGCCGGCACCGCGATCACTGCCGATCTGGGTGCCCGCAAGATCCGTGAGGAGCTCGACGCCCTGCAGGTTCTCGGCGTCGACCCGATCAAGAACCTTGTGGTGCCGCGCTTCCTGGCGCTGATGCTGATCACCGGGCTGCTCGACATCTACGCGCTGGTCTTCGGCATCTCCGGCGGGATCGGCGCCGAGCTGCTCTACCACCAGTCGCTCGGTGGCTTCTTCGCGACGCTTTTCTCCAACGCCTCGATCACCGACCTCTGGGGCTCGGTCCTCAAGTGCACCCTGTTCGGCGCGATCATCGCCGTCGTCTGCTCGTACAAGGGGATGACCGCCTCCGGCGGCGCCGCCGGCGTCGGCCGCGCCGTCAACCAGGCGGTGGTGATCGCCTTCATGGGCGTCTTCGCCTTCAACTACGTCTTCACCCAGACCCTGCTGGCGACCAATCCCGAGCTGCAGACGATCCGATGAACGCCTGGCTCGAAGTCCCGCGCGGCTGGCTCGACTCCTTCGGAGAGATCGCCCGCTTCGGCTCGCGCGTCGCCGGCCTCGTCTACAGCGGCCGGGTCCTGCGCTTCTTCGGCGAGAGCCTGCGCCAGGCCGGGATCCTGATCCTCGGCTCGGCGATCATCATCTGGGGCCTCGTCTTCATCCTCGGCCTGCAGTGCGGGATCGAGGGGGCTTACCTATTGCGTGCCCAGGGCGCGCCCGCCTACGCCGGCGTCTTCTCCGCCTGGTGCGACCTGCGCGAGATCATGCCCTACGCCTTCGGCTACATGCTGGCGGCCAAGGTCGGGACCGGGATCGTCGCCGAGCTCGGGGCGATGCGGATCTCCGACGAGATCGACGCGCTCGAGGTGATGGG